>Ga0210003_1000784_pt1 | contig 28853 bp, 27 predicted proteins | sample LantaG_FD_182804 | JGI IMG/M metagenome (GOLD analysis project Ga0210003, IMG submission 182804) | Deep subsurface microbial communities from Baltic Sea to uncover new lineages of life (NeLLi) - Landsort_02402 metaG (SPAdes) (version 2) | ecosystem: Environmental > Aquatic > Marine > Oceanic >... | reverse complement strand
GCGCGCCTTTCCGATTCAACACCCCCCCCACCACCACCACCACCACCACTCCACAACCACTAGGTTGTCCCCTCCTGTTACCACGTCTGCCACGAAAAGGCCTGCAACTACTGGGAGATCGAGATGCGAGTCGCCCCTCTCAAGAACGACCGCTACTTCTCGGTCGCAGAGGACCTGATGCCCCTGGTGGACGCCTCGACGATCGGAGTGGTCGCGATCCTGGGCTCGACCTACACCGGCCACTTCGACGACGTGGCGGGCATCTCCGCAGCGTTAATGGACTACAACGCGAAGAACCCCGGGCTCGACGTGGGTTTGCACGTCGACGGTGCCAGCGGGGGATTCATCGCCGCGACGCTGTTCCCTCACTTGAAGGCCGACTTCCGGTCCCCGGCCGTGATCTCGATGAACCTGAGCGGGCACAAGACGGGGCAGGTGGTGGCAGGGGTCGGGTGGGCGATGTTCAGGTCGCGCAAGTTCCTGCCGGAGAGCCTGGTGTTTCACGGTGAGAGAGAGAGGAGGAGGAGAAAACAGGAGAGTTTTTTCGGGTTTTTTCTTTTTTTTGCTTTTTTCTTCGTTTTTTCGCTCACCTTTTCTCTTTCTCTCTTCTTTCTCTCTTCTTTCTCTCTTCTTTCTCTTTCTTTCTCTCTTTCTCTTCTTTCACCCACTTAACAGACAGCTACCTCGGCAACGACCAGATCAGCTTCACCCTCAACTTCTCCAAGGGGGCGTCGCAGATCATGGGCCAAGCGTAAGGAGAAGGAAGGAGGGAGGAGAAGGAAGGAGAAAAAAGTCGAGCGAGAAAGAACAAAAACTTAACTTTTTCCTCTCTCTTTCTCTTCTTCTTGCAATTCTACCAACAACACTCCAGTTACATGTTCCTCCGCCTGGGACGCAGCGGCTACCAGCAGGTTCTCGGGGACTGCTGGCGCGTCTCCTCGGCCCTCGGCGACCTGCTCACTTCCGCCGGAGCCTTCGAGGTCGTCTCGCCGCGCGCGCCCCTCCCGGGCGTCGCGCTCGTGGCCTTCCGGCTTGCTGCTGCTCGCCGCGGCAGAGGCTTCGACGAGCACGACCTGAGCGACGGCCTCCGCGAGCGCGGGTGGATCGTTCCCGCCTACCCCTTGCCCGCCGGGACCGAGGAAGGGGGAGACGGAGGAGACGACAAGGGCGTCGCGCCGCTCGTGCTGCGCGTCGTCTGCCGCGCCGACCTCTCGTTCGGCCTGGCGGCCACGCTCGCCTCGGACGTCGTCCGCGCCCTGGAGCGCCTCGAGGCCAGAGCTGCGGCGTCAAAGGACCGCGAGCAGACCGACGTCGTCGCTGCGCGAGCGACGCAGGCCTGGAGGTCGGCGAAGAACAAGGCGCGCGCGAAGAGGAGGCACGAGGCTCAGGAGGCGGCTAAGGAAGCCGAGGAGCTGAGGGCGAAAGCCGAGGCGGCGGCGTCGAAGAAGACGGCGTCTGCTGCTGATTTGGCCTCGAAGGCGGCCGAAAAGGGCGCCGAGGCCGCGGAGGCGGCCGCTTCTGCGCTGGCGGAAGGGGGCATGCGCCACGGCGGCGTTTGTTAGGTGAGGATGGGAGAGAGGTGGAGAGAAGGCGAAAGAGAGAAAGAGAAAGAGAGAGAGAGAGAGTTTTGTTTTTTTCCTTTGTTTTGCTTGCCTTTTATTTCAAAAATAACAAAGAGCGTGGTTTTCCTTTTCATTTTTCTTTTCATCGTTGGGAGATCTTAGGAAAAAACACAAGAGACAAGCGCACAAGAGCAGGTGAATCGTTGAGTAAAGAGAGAGAGAAAAGTACAAGTTGGAGTGTGTCAGGAGAGAGAGAGAAACAAAAACAGAGAAACAAAACAAAAACTCATTCTTCTTTGTCATCGTCGTCGTTTTCGTCGCTCGAAAACCCTCCACTGCCGCCGCCTCCGCCGCTCCCCGCGCTCGCCAGAACGCTCGCCAGAGCCCCGGCCTCCACCGCCTACGCCGCCTCTTCGATCGCGGAATCCGCAGAGGACTCGGAGAACGACGACGAGAACGAGCCCACGCGCAACTGCTGCTGGTTTTGTTGCTGAGAAGGAAACGCGAGCGACGAAGAGAGCCGCTGCCTCGCCTCCTCGGCCGCCTCCTCTCCCGCTGCCCTCGCCGAGCTCCACAGCAGCTCCGCGCGGGAAGCTGCTTCCAATGCGCGCGAGTGGGCGGCGTGAGCGCGCTCGGAGGCCCGCTTGCCGGCCGCGGCGCGCTCGGAGGCGAGGGCGAGGAAGTCGATCTCATGGGTTCCTTCTTCGCTTTCGCTTTCGCCTTCGCGTCCTTCGCCTCGCACTACTGCCGCCAGCGCCGCGCGGGCTTCCACCTCCTCCTCCGCTGCGCGCTCCAGCTCCTGCCCCGCGCGCTGCTCCTTCTCCTGAAGCGCGTGCAGCCGCTCGGAGAGCGCCGACGCCTCGCGCAGGGCGGCGTCGGCGGCCCTGCGAGCCGCGACGGCGGCCTCGAACGCGGTTTCGTGGTTGGAAGTTTCGTTCAGCGACGCGCGAGCGAGCGACGCCTCCGCCGCCGCCGTCGCCGCCGCCTGCTCGGAGCGCGGCAGCGCCTCCGCCGCCACCTCCCGCGCTCCCTCGCCCCTCGCCCGCGCCGTAGCCTGCTCCTGCTCCGCTTCCTCCTCGGCCTTGAGCAGCGCTGCCCCTGCCTCTTGCATCCGCAGCGTCGCGCGCTCGCTGTCTCCTTCCAAGCTCAAAACACTTTGGCGGAAATTCTCGGCCTCCCGGAGGGCCGAGAGCGCTGCCGAAGCCGTCTCGTCTGCCTCGGCGCGGGCCGCGGCTGCGTCCAGGGAGGCGGCGGTGGCCGCGGCGCGCATCTGGTGGACAGCGTCGTCGTCGTCGTCGTCGTCGTTGGGAGCAGCTCCTCCTTTCAGCGCCTCGGCGCGGGCCAGGGACAGCTCGAACGCCTCCGTCGCCGAGCGCAGCGTGTCCGAGGCAGCGGAGCAGCGGTCTTCGGCCGCCGAGGCCGCCGAGCGGGAGGCGAGGGCTCGGTGCCTCTGGGCGGCAGAGGAGCAGGCGGCGGCCGCGGCCTCGCCCTCGAGCTCCTTGATTCGCACGGGGGAAGAAGAAGATTTTTTTGCTTCTCTCTCTGCTTCTTCCTTTTCTTTTTCTTCTTTCTCGTGCTGCACTCGGACATGCAGGGGCTTGCGCGGAGGAGAGAGAGCAAGGGGAGTAGAAGAGGGAGGAGGAGAGGGCTGCAGCGCGGGGACCGGGGCGGAGGGGCGCGGGGGTCGAGGCGGCGGCTGCGGCGGCGGAGAAGAAGAGGAAGTTGCTGCGACTGCTCCTTTTCCTTCTCCCAGTCCTTCTTCTTCCTCCTCCTCCTCCTCCTCTGCGGTGTCGATCAGCCCAAAGAAGGCCCTCTTGTAGCGCTCGAGCAGCGAGGGCGAGGTTGTCGTCGTCGTTGTCGTGGAGGAGGAAGAACGAGAAGGAGAGAGAGCAGAGCCGCCTTGGGGAGGGAGCGCTGGCGTGAGCGGCGGCGGCGGAGCAAGAGAAGACGAAGACGACAAAGAAGAAGAGTGCTGCTGCTTCTGCTTTTGTTGCTGCTCCTCCTCCTGCTGCTGCCCGCGTGGCGTCGAAGGCTCGGCGTGGGAGAGCGGTGACTGCTGCTGGCTCATTTTCGAGAGAAGACGGGGAGAGAAGCGGAGGAAAGAGAGGGAGAGAGCGAAGAAAGAAAAAGAAAAGGAAAAATGATAGGCGACGACAGAGTTTTTTTTCTTCATTTTTATTCAAAAAAAGAAAACAGAAGAAGAAGAAGGCGCGCCTTCCTTCTTCTACTTCTTTTCCAGCTCTCTCTCTCTCTCCACAGCGACAGCTTCTTCTCCTTCGTTCTCTGTCACCACCCCTCTCTCGATGTCCGAAGGAGGCGGCGGCGGCGGCGCCTCCTCGCTGAGCGACGATGCCGTCGCCGTCGAAAATCCATCGACGACGCAGCCCGCCGCGGCGGCGCCGCGCAGCCCCTTCTCGGCCTTCGTCGAGGCCGCGCTCGCAGACGTGTCGACGGCGGCGGGGAGCTGCCGCGGGGCGCACTACAAGGACGTGAAGGCCGCGTGCCAGGCGGCGCTCGGTGAGGAGGAGAGGAGATGAGGAATCGATGGTGTCGATCGATGGGTCGAAATTTTTCAATGCCTTCTTCTCGCTTTGGCTGCTTCTTGGGATCTCTAGAATCTCTTTCCTCTGTCTTCAACACGCTCACGCGCATCAGTCTTATCAGCGCTCGCTCCCTGAAAGTGGAGAAAGAACATGGAAGAAAGAGACGGACTTGAAATCTAACAACTCCCTTTTGCTCGGTCTCACCTTTCGCTTCCCCTCCTCTTCCCTTCTTCAACCTCAACCCCCAACCAACCAACCACGCAGAACGCCTCCGCCGCCCCGGAGGAGTCCCCACCCCTCTCGCCCAAGAAGACGCCGACGCGGTGCTCTCTGCCCTCGAGAAGGCCACGGCCTCTATCCCGAACGGCGGGTCGCCGGCGAGCGTTTCCTCCTCCTTCTCGCCGCCCGACCCCCGAGTGGCCGAGCCGGCGCTCGGCTGCCTGCACAAATTGGTCTCGCACGCCTACCTGCAGGGCGAATCTTGTGCTTCTTCTGCTGGGAGCTCTTCCTCCTTAACCGACGGCACGGTCGTGGCGAGGTTCGTGGCCGCAGCGACGCTGATGCCGGTCGGAAAGGAAACAACGACTACAATGACAGCGGCGGCAACGACGGCGGCGTTTGTGACCTTGGCCGCTCCTTCGACCCAGCTCTGCGTCGTCCAGGCCCTGCTTACCGCGGCCACCGCCGAGCACTTTGTGCCGCACGGCGACGCGCTGATGGCCTGTCTGCGCTCGCTGTTCGCCGCGGCCCTCGAAGGGGGGTCGCCCGCGGCGAAAGGGGCGGCGAGGGGCGCGCTGCTGCAGGGGCTGGCGACGGCGGCGAGGCGGGCTGTGCAGTTTTCCTCTTCGTCTTCGTCCTTCTTGGGAGGGAGCATCTCGAGAGACGGTTCCTTTTCCGGGGCTGGGGCTGCTGCTGCGGCAGCGGCGGCAGCTGCAGCGGCAGCGTTGAATCGGAGCAGCGCAAACGGCGGCGACGGAGGGCACCTTGGAGGAAGCGGAGCATCAACCTCTTCTTCTCGCCCCCCTCCTCTCCGCGCGGCCCCCTCCCCTGCCCCCACGCCCTCGGCCCCGCACCCCCCTTCGGAGCAGGGGCTCGACGCCGCGATGGGCTCGGCCCGGGCGGCGCAGCTCGCCTCTCTTGCCGAGGCCGCCGACATCCAGGGCCTCGAGGCGGCGCTCGACGCCTTGGACGCCGACCGAGGGGCTGCCGCGAAAAAGAGCAGCAAAAACGCGGGGAGCAGCGTTGGAGACGGCGGAGACGAGGGCAGCAGCGAGAGCGGCGATGCCTCGGCGGCGGCAACTGCTCCTGCTTCTGCGTCTGCTCAGTCAGAGACGGCTGCGTCGGAGGCGACCACCGTCGCGGCGCCGCCGACGCCCTTCACTCCTGCTGCTGCTCCGTCCTCTTCCTCCTCTTCAGCTCCGCCGCCGTGGCACCCCCCGCGACGAGGAGGAGCGGGAGGAGACGGACAACAAGGACGATCTCAGCAGCAGCAGCTTCCGCTCCTGCTCTCCCCGGCGGAGCGAGACGCCGCCTCGCTCCTCTCCGCCGTCGCGGCGATGGCCGGCCGAGAGACCGCCTCCTCCGCCGCAGTCGAGGCCGCGCTGGCCCCCTCTCGAGCCTTGGCGCTCGATCTTCTGGTGCGCGTGCTGCAGGGCCCGCACGGGTGGGCTGCCGCTACTACCGCTGACGTCGTCAGCAGCAATTCGTCGTCTTCGTCGTCGACTACTGCCGGTGGAAGGCTCGCCGAGGCGCTGCGGAGGCCGTTGGCGTCGGCCCTGCTCCGGTGCGGTGCCGCGCCCGCCGGATCCGAGGCCGCCGCGGGAGGAGCCGCCCTGCTCGCCGCGGCGCTCCGGGTTCGCCCCCTGCGCGCTGCCTTGAAGGCGGAGGTCGGAGCGTTCTACCCTCTGCTGCTGCTGCGGCCCGTGGAGGCCGTCGTCGGAGGAGCAGGGGCGGGGATCGGAAGTGGCGGAAACGACGCTTCCCATCAATGGTGGTCGTCGGCGGACGCGGCGGCCGTCGCCGGCGCCGCCGCCTCTCTCAAGGCCGCCGCGTCGCTGGCGGCGGACCCGCGGTGCCTCGTGGAGCTCTTCGTCAACTACGACTGCGACCTCCGCGCCGCCAACCTTGTCGAGAGGACGCTGCGGGCCGCCGCCAAGACCCTGGGGGCGAGGAACCAGCAGCTGCTGCTCCAAAAGAGGGGGGACGCTTCGTCGAACGCGCCTCTGTCGCTGGCTCCGCTCCCCCCGGCGTCGTCGTCGCCGCTCGCCGCCGCCGTCGCCGCCGCCACGGCCGCGGCGTCGCAGCTGCTGTGCTCCGCGTCCAGCTCGCTCGACGCCTGGGCCGCCCCGCTGCGCATCGCCGACGAGGAGGCCGCCGCGGATGCGAGGGCGATCCTGTCAGCGGGCGCGACGAATTCGACGACTATCAACAGGCGAGCGACGACAAATAACAACAGCAACGGCAACAGAGCGAGCTCCGCCAACAGCGGAGGCCGCGCCTCCCGGGGCGGCTCCGCGTCGTCGCTCGCCTCCTCGGTGGGGGGAGCCGCCTCGGCGGCCCTGGCCGACGTCGCCCCTCCCCCCGGGAGGAGGATCCCGCTCTCGATGGACGGGGGAGGAGGAGGAGGAGCAGGAAGCGATCACGGCGGCGGCGGCGACGGAAACTCTTCGGACGACGAAGCGGCGGCGTTCGCGGCCGCGAAGGAGAGGAAGCACTCTGTCGAGGCCGGCGTGCTCGTCTTCAACCGCGACCCCGCCGCCGGCGTCGCGGCGCTCGTGGGCTCCGGGTGCGTGCCGCCGGATCCCGCCGCCGTCGCCGCGTTCCTGCGCGGAGCGGGAAGCTCCGGCGGAAGCGGCGTCGGCGTTTCGCCCGTGGCTCTGGGCGAGCTCTTTGGTTCCCCGGCGGCGACGCACGTCGCCGTCCTCCGTGCCTTTGCCGCCTCGGGCGATTTCGCGGGAAAGCCCCTGGACGTCGCTCTCCGCTCCTTTTTGTCGACGTTCAGACTGCCAGGGGAGGCGCAGCAGATCGACAGGATCGTGCAGGCGTTCGCGGACGCGTACGCGGCGCAGAACGGGAGCTATGGCCGCGGTGGTGGAGGCGGAGCAAGGAAACCAAACAGCGGCGACGGGAGCGGCGGCGGTAATTCCTCTTCCGCTCCCCTGCTTCCGTGCCCCGCCCTCTGCAACGCCGACGCGGCCTACCTCGTGGCCTTCGCCCTCGTCATGCTCAACACAGACGCGCACCACCCAGCAGCGGCGGGCACGATGACGAGGGAGGACTTCGCCGGGATGTGCGAGGCCGCGGTCGGGGGGAGCAGCGGCGGCGGCGGAGGCGGAAGCGCGGCGAGCACCCCTCGCGCCGCCGCTTCCACTTCTTCCTCCTCTTCGACGCCGAGGACGCACCTCCCCCGCGCCGAGCTCGACGCCATGTACGACCGCATCGCCACGGAGGAGATCGCGCCTCCTCCTGGGTGGTACGACGACGGCGGCGCTGGCGGCGAGCGGAAACAAGCCGCGGCGGCAGCAGCTTCTTCATCGGCAGCAAGGCTCGCAGCGGCGCTCGGCCTCTTCCGCGGCGGCGTCTCGTCCTCCTCTTCCCACGGCAGCTCGTTCGACAAGGCGGCGCTAGCCGCGGCCGAGCGGGACCGCGCCCTCGCCGCCGCCCGCGCCGCCGTCGAGCAGGGGTCTTCGTCGTCGGGGGCCGACGGCGGAAGCGCCCTGCACCTGTGGCACGAGGCGACGAGGGCCGAGCACGCGAGGCCACTGCTGCTCGTCGGCGGCAGCGACGTCGTCTCCGGTCTCGCTGCAGCGCTCGAGCGAGCGGCGCAAGCCGAATCCGTGAACTCTCTGTCCGCCGACGCCGCCGCCGGCGCCCTGGCCACGACGGTGCGCCTCGCGGCCGCCCTGGGCCTCGACGCGCTGGTCGAGTCCGGCTGCTCGGCGCTGGCCGCCGCGACGGGCCTGTCGGCGACGCCGGCGGCGAGGAGCAATAAGCTCGGAACGGCAAAGAGCGCGAGGGAGAAGGCTGAGATCGCAGCGCTGCGCTCGCTGCTGTGCGTCGCTGCCGGTCCAGCGGCGGCCGCCCTGGGAGGGGGCTGGATCCCGGTGCTGAGCTGCCTGAGCCACCTGGACGCGCTGGCGACCGCCGCCGCGGCGGCGGAGGCGAGCAGGGGTCCTTCCTCTTCTCTGCCGCCGTTGCCGCCCGCGGCGAACTCGACGAATCATTCGACGGCGACGACGCCGAAGATCCAGAGCTCGGTCGCGACGCCCGACCAGCTCCCGACGGACGGCTCCCCGACGCGCGTCGCAGGGGGGGGGCTCGCGGGGGGTCCCACGACGGCAGCCGCGGCAGCGGCCGCGCAGGCCGCCGCAGCAGCAGCAGCGGCGACCGCGGGGGTGTCCCTGCCTTCTTCGAGCTCGGCTCGCCCACTGCCTCCGGCCGCCGCCGCGAGCCCGCTCCTCGCCCGCCTCTTTGGCGCATCGGGCTCTTCGTCGACCTTCTCGGCCTCTGACCTTCTTGTGTCTCCGAACCACGAGCAGCAGCAGCAGGGAGGAGGTTACAGCGGCCCCGGGGCGGCGCTGCTCGAGTGGGCTTCCTCGGGAGGAGGAGGAGACGACGACGACGGAAGCGGAGAAGGGAACAACGACCTCGACGACGACGACGACGCCATTTCTCTCCGCGAGGGTGACGCCGGCGGGAACTCCGCTGCCGCCGCCGCCTCAGCCCTCCTTGACCCTTTCGAGGCCTGCTCCCGCGGCGGCGCCCGCCTCGTCGCTCTTGTCTTGGACTCGGGCCCCTCCCTGCGAGGGGACGGGGCCCTGACCTACGCTCGAGCCCTCGCGGCCGTCGGCAACGAGGAGCTGCTGCTCTCGCAGCATCGGGGAGGGCGAGAAGAAAACTCGCAACCGCCGCGGCTGTGGGCGCTGCACGCGCTCGCGGCCGCCGCGGCCGCCGCCGCCTCTGGCCGGGGCGGCCCGCGAGCGCACGCCTCCCGCGTGTGGTCCGTCGCGGGCGCTCACCTCGCCGCCGCGGCCTGCGGGGAGAGCGCCGTGTCCGCCGCGACGGCCGTGGACCTGCTGGCGGGGCTCGCCGACGTCGCCCTGGCGAAGGGGAGCGGAAGCGGTGGAAGTGGAGGGAGAGGGAGCGGCGCCGGCGGCGGCCTCCGCGTCGGCAGCGGCGGAAGAAACAACAATAACAACGCTTCTTCCTCTTCCACCTCTCTCCCCATCATCCGCCAGAACGAGGCCCTGTCCCCCTTAGAGGCCGTCGCCCGCGGAGGCGGCTCGGCCCGCGTGCGCGAGGCCGCGGTCTCGGCGGTCGGCGCCGTCGTCCAGGCCCACGCGCGGAGGCTCTCGGCGGTGGGTTGGAGGGCGGCGGCGCGCGTGCTGAGTGCCGGAGCGGCCGACGCCGCGTCTCCCGCCGTCGTCGGCGCTGCGCTCGACGCCGCCGCGCCCGCGGCCGAGGCGCTGTTCCGCCACCGGGGCTGCCGCCGCGCCGCCGCGCGTGGCGTGGTCGCCGCGCTGGCCACGGCGATGCGCAACCCGGCGCACGAGCAGCTGTCGATCTCTGCGGGTTTTGCGCTGCAGGTCGTCGCGAGGAGGCTAGCGGAGGCGGGCGTCGGAGGTGGAAGTGGAGGTGAAAACGCTAACGGCGGAAACGAAAACGACAACGACGACGACGAGGAATACCTCACCGCCGTCGCCGCGGCCCGAGAAGCTTCCGGCTCTTCTTCCTCCTCTTCTGCGCCCTTCTACCTCCCCTCGGCCTGGGACGACGTGCTCTCGGCCTTCGCCGCCGTCGCGCGCCACGACCCGCGCCCTGCCGTCGCCGACGCCGCCGCGGCAGCGCTCTTCGAGGTCTGTTCCGAGGTTTCGCAGAGCTGGTCGAATTCCTCGACCTCGACCTCTTCCTCTTCTTCTTCGCCCAGCTCTTCCTCTTCCTCCTCCTCCTCTTCCGGCTGGAGGGCCTTCGGGGGCCACGCCCTGAGGTACGCCCTCGACCTTCCCGCGAGCCCCGGGGACAACGAGAGGCGAGGCGGTCCTTCCGATTCGATGGATTCGAATGGTTCGAATTCGACTGTCTCATCATTGGCTCCGCGGCCGGTCGGGTGGTCGGTCGAGGGAGAGGCCCGTCTCTTCAGGCACGCCGGCGCCCACCTCCCTCTCGCCGCCGGACTCATCGCCGCCAGCTTGCCTGCCTCTTTACCGGCCCTGAGGCCGCTGCTGTCGCTGTGCGTGCGGTACTGCCTGGCCCCGGACGCGAGGGCCTGCGCCCTCGGGGCCAGGGTTCTGGAAGCGGCACTCGTCCCGGCGGCCGTCGCTGCTGCTGCTGCTGCGAAAGCGAAAGCGACAAAAGCAACAGAAGGAGGAGGAAAATTTTATGTTCCTCTCTGGTGGGAGCAGGAGGTCGTCCCGGCCCTCCGCGATGCCTCCCGTGGGGACGTGCTCGCAAGGCTGACGACGGAGAAGCAGGAGGAGAATTCGCCCGCTTTCCCTTTCCCGGGAGAGCGCACGCCCTTGGGCGCGCTCCCGCCCTCGGCCGAGGTGGCGGAGTCCGAGAGTGGCGGCCTCGCCCGCGTCCGCGCCCGCTCAGCGCTCCTCGTGCAGCGTTGCCTGGCTTCTGCCGCCGCTTCTGCGGCTTTCAAGGGTGCTCCCCGCGCCTGCGTCTCCTCAATGCTCGAGGCGCTGCGCGAGTCGGCGGGGAGGGCGGCGGCGTGCAACAGGGACTCGAGGGCGAGGGAGGCTGCCGCGGCGCTTCTGCTCGGAAAACGAGCAGGTTTGTCGTCGTCGTCTCCTGTTCCTTCCGACGAGAACGATGACGACTCCTCCTCTCCGCCGCTCCCCGCCGGCTTCGCCGCCGCGGCCGACCCGCGCTGGGCCGCGCCGCCGGAGCCGGCCCTGGCCAGGCAGGAGGCCGAGGGCGGCGCGCTGCTGCTCGCGGCGCTGCGGGCGAGGGTGGAAGCAGCTTCTTCGGCGGCGGCGAAAGCGGCGGGAGGCGAAGGAGGCGGAGAAGAAAACGGAAGCGACGAGGACGAAAGCGACGACAGCGTCGCTCTCCTCACCGCGGCCCGCGACGCCCTTCTTCTCCTCTCCTCTTCCAATTCTTCCTCTTCCGCTCCCTCGCCGACGCTCTCGTGGCTCGAAGGGGTCAGGGAGGGGTGGGTCGTCGCCGCGCTCGAGGCCGCCGCGGCCGCGCCGGCTTCGGCCTGGCGCCGGAAAGGGGCCGGGGCGTCGGCGCTGGCGGCTCTGGCCCCCTGGGCGGCGGACGGGAGGCCGACGGTGCGGAGGGCGCTGGCTTCGGCGCTGGAGGCCCGCGTGGGCGGGATGCTGAAGGGGTGAAAAAGTGCGGTGGAGAGAGACAAGAAGAGAAAGAGAGGGGCACAGTGTTAGAAAAGAAAAAGAAAGAAACGACCAAAACTCAAAATTCAAAAAAAAAAGTCGTCGTCGTCGCTCAAAAAAAACAAAACGTCGAATTCTCCATCTCAATTGCGAAACACGATGGCCACCTCGGCCGTCGCTCGCCCCTCCGCGGGCAACAACGACTCAGCAGCCACGGCAGCAACAGCTCCCACCACCACGACTGCGGCCTCCTGCTTCAAGTGCGGCGTGCGCGGCCACTGGTCCCGAGACTGCACGGCGTCGAAGGCGGAGCAGGACGCCCACCGCCGCGAGCGCGAGGCCGCCGAGGCCGCTGCGTCGGTGGCCGCCGAGGCCGCGTCCAGGGCCGCCGAGGCCGCCGCCGCGGCGCAGGCGTACAGGAAGAAGAAGAAGCTGACGCTGGAGGACCTGAAGGTTAGGGGAGAGAGAGAGAAGATGAGAAAGCGAGTAGAGAAAGAAGAAGAAGAAGAAGAAGAAAAGGCAATCGATGCGACAGCTGCGAACTCCATTCGGCCATCGAACGAGAAAACGAAGAAAAAAACTCAACCTCAAAACTCTCAAACACCACCACCAACAACAACAACAACAACAAAACACCAGGCCCCCAACGGCCTCCCGGAGGTCTTCGCCTCCCTCCCCTCCCGCGCCTCCGCCCTGGGCATCGGACGCTGCGTCCGCGAGGCCAAGAGGCGCCGGGGTCCCAGGGCGGTCCCTGCATTTGCGCTGCTCGCCGAGGATTTAGCGAAGCTCGTCGAGCTCTACGGCGACTGGAGCAGGAGGCTGCTTCCCGGTTTGCCGTCGCTGGCGTCCCGCATCGACGTGCTGGAGGCGGCGGGCAAGGCGAGCGCGCTGAAGCTGGAGCTGCGGGGGGTGAGGTACAACGCTCTTAAAGTTCTAGGGGAGGAGGAGAAGGGGGGAGACGAAAATGGAGAGGAAGGAAACCGAGGGGCTGTTTGGGGCGAGGAGCAACAGGAGGTCGCCGCCGCGATCGTCACTGGCCACGAGGACGACGACGACGACGACGAGGCGGACGAGCTGCTGGCGCTGCAGGCGCAGGGGGGAGGAGGAGGAGGAGCAGCGGCGACAACCGCAACGGCAGCACCTCAGCAACCGCAAGCAGCAGCAGCGACCGCCGCCGCCGCCGCCACCAACGAGGAGGAGCTCGAGTTCGACGAGGAGTTCGACGACCTGCTCGATCTCGTGGGCGACGACGAGGGCACGCAGGAGGAGGAGGAGGAGGGAGCGGAGAAGCAGCGAGGAGGAGGGGAAGCGGGAGGGGCGACTGAGGCGGCAGAAGCAGCAGCAGAAGCGACTGCTGCTGCTGCTCCTGTCGCTGCTGCTCCCGCGCCAGCAAACGAAACAGCAGCAGCAACGGTGCCAGCCGCAGCACAAGAAGAAGAAGAAGACGACTCGCCCGAGGCCGACGACTTTGACGAGCTTCTTGCGATGGTCGCCACGCAGCCGGACGCGTGAAAAGTGGAGGAAGAAGAGTTTTTTTTTTCATTTAATTTTTCCATTTTTTTGAAAAAAGGAGGTGAAAAAAGGTCGAAAAAAAACTGCTTATCCTCATCGCTCCGCAAAGAGCAGTCTCTCTCCCTCCGCCTCTCTTTTCTTCCTCTGAGAGGCACCTGAGGCCTTCTCTGCTCTCTAGGAGCGTGGCGAGATGGACGTGAGTTTCACGAGAGAGGAGGAAGAGAGAAAGAAGAAGAGAAAATTAGTTTTGAGCGATGGAATCGACGACGGCTTGATCGATTGCTCTCGTCTTTTTTTCCGCGCTTGTCGCCCGCGCTCTTCTGCCCTGCTTCGATCGCCCCCTCGGCCTCACAGCATAGCTGTCACTGAGAAGAATGTGCTTCTGCGATTGGTTCGAATACAAAGCCAGGCGAAGGCGGAGAATGCGCCAAAGGCGAATTTCGTTTTTCTTCTTCTTCTTCGACCTTCGACCATCGACCTTCGACCTCAACCTCTTCGACCTTCGACCTCAACTCTCTCTTTTCCTTCTTCAAAACTTTCCCTTCCCAGGTCGACCGCACCAACTTCCTCGAGGGCCTCGCGGCCCTCCGCTCGGCCCTGGCCGTGGGCGACTTCTACGCCCTCGACTGCGAGTTCACGGGGCTCGAGAGCAACGGCGGCGGCGGCGACAAGAGGAAGTTTAGCCCCCCTCTCCCTCCCTTCAGGCCCCCCTCGTGCGAGCTCGCGCAGCCCGCGACGGCGACCGACGACCCGGAGGAGCGCTGGCCCGCGCTGGCCTCGCAGGCCTCGCGCTTCGCCGTGGCCCAGGTCGGGATCGCCGTGTTCGAGTGGGTTAAGGGCGGAAGCGGGAGCAATGGAGGAAACGGGAGGGGCTGCTACCGGGCTCACGCCTTCAACTGCTGGACCTTCGTCTCCCCTGACGCTTCCTCTTCGGCCTCGTTTCAGTGCACACCGGGCTCTCTGTCTTTCCTGTCGAGCGCCGGGTTCGACTTCAACAGGTGAGAGAGAGGGGGTTCTCGTTTCCTTTTTTTTTTCCGCCTTTTTTCGTTCTCCTGTCTTCTTTCTCTCTCAGCTCACCTCGACCTCCTTCTCTTTCTCCTCTATTTCTTCCTCTTCTCTTCTTCTTCTCTTTTATAAAAAAAAAAAAAAAAAAAAAAAAAAAAAAAAAAAAAACAGGTGGATAGGCAAAGGGATCCCCTCGTGCTCTGCCAGGGACAGGGACGAGCTCTTAGCGCGCGAGGAGGCGCGGAAGGGAGGAGGAAGTGGAGGAGGTGGAGGAGGTGGAGGAGGTGGAGGCAACGGCGACAGCGACGGCGGCGAGAAGAAAGAACAGCAGCAGCAGCAGCAGCAGCAGCAGCAGCAGTTCCAGCGCCCTCCCATCGTCCCCACCAGCTCTTACGACATCTCCTTGGTGGAAGAGACCGTCTCCCGCGTCTCCGAGTGGCTTTCCGGAGGAGGAGGGGAAGGAGGAGAACGGGCGGCAAAAGAGCCGATTCTGAGGCTGAAGGCGGGCAACGCCTTCCAGCGCGCGCTCGTGTACCAGACTCTCGAGAAGGGCCCCGCGCTGGCCTCCCTGCGCTTTCACCCCGGGACGACGGCGGACGCGAGGTTCGTGGCCAAGACGCTGTGGCCCGACGAGGAGGAGGCGTTCTTCGCCGAGGTGGCTGCTGCGGCGGCGGCGGCTGCGGCAGAGGAGGAGGGGGAGAAGGAGGCAACAGTGACAACGCAGCAACAAGAGCTTCCTGCTGCCTCTCCTGCTCCTGCTCCTGCTCCCGCTCCTTCTCCTTCCTCTCTCCCACCTCCTCAGCAGCAGCGCCCCCGCCGGGCTGACATCGTCCTCCGCCGCGTGCCTCCGGGAGGGGCCAAGCTCGCCGCCGAGCAGGAAGCCAGGCAGCGCCTTGAGCGGGCCCGTCTGAATTCCGGCTTCGCTCTCTTTCTCGAAGCCCTGAGGGACTCGGGCTTGCCGTGCGCGGTCCACAACGGCGCCAGCGACCTCGCGCACGTGGTCGCCAGCTTCGGGGACGGCCTGCCGCTCCCTCCCTCGCTCGCAGGGTTCGGCGAGAGCGTCTCCAAGTGGTTCCCGGGGGGCGTCGTCGACACGAAGGCGCTGGCGTCGAGAGGGTTTTTGGGAGAAGACTACTCCCCTTTCGGGAGCGCGACGGCGCTGAGGGATCTGTACGAGGGGCTCGTCGCAGGAGGAGGAGGAGGAGGAGGGAAGGCGGCTGTGGAGAACAAAACGGCGGGAGCGACGACAGAAACAACAACAACAACAACAACAACAACAACAACAACGCCGTCGCCGCTCCTCCCGCTGCCGCGGGTGCCGCGCCCGCTTTTGCCTTCTACGGGCGCCTTCTCCCGCTACCGCGACGCCCTCCGCGCCGGCGGCGGCTCGATCGACGGGCTCGAGCACGAGGCGGGGTTCGATGCGCTGCTGACGGGCGCGGCGCTGTGGGGCCTGGCGAACGCGCTGGCGGTGCGGGGTAGAGGTGGAGATGGTGGTGGAAACGGAGGAGGAGGAAATGACGACGACGATGATGACGACGAGAGCGACGACGGCGGCGGCAGAGGAGGAGGAGGAAACGGGAACAACCGCCGCTTCTTCCCTACCTCGCTGCCTCTTCCTCCGTCTCTGGTTCAGCGGCAGCAGCAGCAGCAGCAGCAGGCGCGAGACCCTTCCCCGCGGGATTTGGTGGCATCCGTCGAAGCCGCCGCAGCCGCAAACGCGAACGACGACAACGACAACAGAGGAAACGACGACGCCGCTTCCCTCTCTCTCCTCACCTCCTCCCCGCCACCGCGCCGGGTCCGCGCCTCCCGCCTCCCCCCCCAGGCCCTGGGTTGCGTCTACACCCACATGAGCGACTGGGGCGTGCTCCCCCTGACGGCCGAGAGCAAGAAGAGGGTGGCGCCCCCGGAGAGGAGGAACGTCCTGTTTGTCGTCCCTCTCCCCATCTTCGAGAGCGAGGAAGAAAACCGGGAGCCGTTCCGCGCGCTCCACTCTCTTGTGAGCAGGGAGGCCGGAGGAGGGAGGTGCAGGGTGAGCCCCAGGCTGCGCGGCTGGGCGGCGTCGGTGGAGCTGTTCGAGGCTGCAAACGCGAGTTCGAGGCCGGAAAGGTTGTTGCCGCCGCCGCAGCAGACGGCGGCGGCGGCGGCAAACGACGGCGGAGAAGCTCCCCCTCGACCTCCTCGCCGGACCGTGGACCCGAGGGAGGTCGCCCGCGCCCTTGCCGCCTTACCACAGCTGAGAGGAGGAGCAGCAGGAGGGCGGTGCCGTGTGCTCGACTACGAAGCGTTCCGCGAGTGGAAGCGGCGGGCGCTGGAGAAAGCGGCGGAAAAGGGCCTTCTGGCGCTCCTCGACGAAGAGCGGGCGGCGGCCGAGGCGGCGGCGGAGGAGAGGGCGGCGATGACGGAGAGCAGGGGAGCCGCCGGTCGCTCCGGAGGCGTGTTTGGGAGGAGACGGGACGCTGCTGCTGCTGCTGCTGCTGCTGCTGACAATGCTGACGCTCCGCCGAGGAAGAGGAGCAGGAGCGGCGAAGGCGGAGGAGGAGTGGGAGGTGGAGCAGGAGGGAGCAAGGCGTGCGTTTTGATGTGACTAGAAGAAATTACGAAGTCCGTTTTCTGTCTCGAACAAAAAAAAACGTTCAGAAATCAAAACTTTCGCTGGCCTCTTTCAATCGCCTCGCTCGCTCTCTTTCTCCTCTGATCTACGCCTCTCTCTTTCTCTCTCTCTCTCTCTCTCCTTCGTGCGCGCGCAGCTCTCTCTGTGTCCTTCGAAGCCCACGCAAAAGAGAATCACAGCGAAAGGAAAACTCTAGCTCAAAAAAAAGAACATCGCAATGCGCTCGGCGATCTCCACCGGCCGCGCCCTCCTCCGTCTTGCTTCTTCTTCTTCTTCTCCTTCTTCCACGATCCGCGCCCCCGCCATGCCCCACCGCAGAGCCGCCACCATCGCCGCCGCCTCCGCTTCCTCTTCCTCGGCGGACTTCCCCGGACGATCGGTCAAGGTCTCCCACATCCTCGTGCCCGCGGACCGCGCCTCTGAGCTCGACGCCGTCGCGGCGCAGCTCTCCTCCGGCGAGACGACGTTCGAGGCCGCGGCCCGGGAGAGATCCACCTGCCCCTCCGCCGCCGCCGGAGGGAAGCTCGGGTGGCTGGGACGTGGGGACACCGTCACCCCCTTCGAGGACGCGGCCTTCTCGACGCCCGTCGGGGGCCTGGCGAGGGCGACGACAGACTTTGGTGAGCACCTCCTGACCGTCGAGGAGGAGAAAAAGGGGAAAATCGAGGTCGCTCAGATGGGTGTTACTGAACTCAAGGACTTGCTCGAACAGATCGCCGCGGAAGGACCTGGCTCCGAAAAGGTGCAGCTCATCGACGTCCGCGAGGAGAGCGAGTTCGAGACGGCGAAGATCGAAGGCTTCGTCCTCAAACCGCTGTCTCGCCTGATGGAGTGGGGCGCCTTCGCCAGTAAGGACTTTGACCCCGAAGCTCAGACCGTCGTCTTGTGTCACCACGGGATGCGGTCGATGCAGGTGAGCAATTTCTTAGTGCAGCAGGCCGGGTTCGGGAGGGTTTTCAACGTGAGTGGCGGGATCGACGCGTACTCGAGGCTGGTGGACCAGAGCGTGCCGAGGTACTAGATTTTTTCTTTTTTTTTTGAAGCTTCGATTTTCGCTTTTTTTTTCTCTCCTTCTTTTTTGTAAAGATCAAGTGGTGGAATTGGAGATTGGGCGCGTTTCGGATGGCGGGGGTGGAAGAGGGAGAGCGCGTAAACTTGCTCTCTTCTCTCTTGGTTGAGGTCGAGTTTGGCGTCGTCATCTTTTTTTTCTTTCCTTTCTTTTTTTCCCCGAAGACAAGAGAGCTCGCTGAAGATCCCATCGCTTCCTGCTCTCCCTGCTTCCCCCTCGGCTCCGCACTCCAAATTTACATGCGGCAGGGCACAGCTCGCGCCGCGTCCTCGTCGCCCTCCGTCGTCGTCGTCGGGGCCTCAGCGAGAAGCGCGGGGGTGGTGGTCAGAGCGCGGCAAGTGACCACCGCCGATCGAGCCATCGCTCTCCGTCGTCGTCGTCGATCTCGACCTCGACCCGAAATAATGCTCTCTCCTCCCCTCCCTTCCGCCCGCTTCTTCCCGGCCCCTGCCGCGACCCCGAGCGGAGACCAAGAGTCTGCAGACCCCCTCATGCCTGCTTCATCATCGCAACAACAAATAATCGACTGGACGGCAGTGGCGGTGCTCTTCGCCGCCCCGGCTCTCGGCGGGGCGCTCTTCGGCTACGACATTGGTGCGACCTCCGGCGCGCTGGTCTCTCTCAAGTCCGCGGTGCATTCGGGCGCGCCCTGGGCCTCTTCCCTGACCCCTTTACAGTCCGGTGCCGTGGTCTCCGCTTCCCTGGCCGGCGCCTTGGCCGGGTCGGCGGCCGCTTTTACTCTCGGGGACAAAATCGGGCGAAAGGGAGAATTGGTCGCCGCTGGCGCTCTGTACTCGGCGGGGGCCGTGGCCACGGGCGGCGCCTCCTCCTTGCCCCTGCTGCTGCTGGGACGGGCGACATACGGCCTGGGTATTGGATTGGCGATGCACGCCGCCCCTGCCTACGTCGCAGAGACGGCTCCGGCGACCGTCCGCGGGCTGTTGATCTCTTTGAAAGAAGGCTTCATCGTCGGTGGCATCCTCGCCGGTTTCCTGGCGTCGGCCGCCGCTGTCGACAGCGACGGAGGGTGGCGGCTGATCTGGGGGGCCGCCGCCGTCCCCGGTCTGCTGCTGGCTGCCGGTGCCTTCTTGGCCACCCCCGAGTCCCCCAGGTGGCTCCTGCTCGCTGGTAAGGGCAAAGCGGCGGCGAGAGAGGCCCTCAGGAAGGCGAGGGGGAGAGGGTGCCCGGACTCTGCGTCGCTCGAGGCAGAGCTCGAAGAGATGTCGAGCAGCAGCGAAGGCGAAAGCAACAACGGCGAATCCTCTGCTGCTGCTCCACCACCCCCGACGCTCTCGGACCTCGTCTCGGTCCCTCGCTTCAGGAGGCCCCTTTTCTTAGGTTTAGGGCTGGTCGTCGCCCAGCAGGTTACCGGCCAGCCCTCTGTTCTGTACTATGCCCCCGACGTCTTTGCCTCCGCGGGCTTCGCCGCGGGCTCGCAGGCGGCCTCGGTCGCAGCCGGGCTGGGGCTCTTCAAGCTGGTGGCCACGGGCGTCGCTGTGGCGACGGTCGATAAGGTCGGGCGGAGGCCGCTGCTGATCGGCGGCGTGGCGACGATGAGCGCGGCGCTGGCTGTGCTGGCCGCGGCACAACAGGCGGCGACGGTGGCGGCGGCGGCAAGTGCTTCTGCGGGAGGAGCTGCTGCTGCAGTCGCCGTCGCTGCTGCTGCTTCCGACGCTTCCCCTCCTCTCGCCTCCTGGGTCGCCGTCGCGGCCCTTTTAACTTATGTGGGAGCCTACCAGGTCAGCTTCGGGCCTATCACGTGGCTGCTCGTCGGGGAGATCTTCCCGCTCGCGGCGCGCGGCAGGGCCGCGGCGCTGGCGACTTTGACAAACTTCGGCGCCAACGCCGCGGTCTCGCTGGCGCTGCCGCCGCTGCAGGCCGCGGCGGGGCCTTCGGCGACCTACGCGCTGTTCTCGGTGGTGGCGGCGGCGAGCGCGGTGCTCATCGCCGGGAACGTTCCCGAAACGAAAGGGAAGACGCTCGAGGAGATCGAGGCTATCTTTTCAGAGTCATCGAGAGAAGAGTAAGAGTGAAAGAGAGAGAGAGTTTTTTGTATTCTTTTCTTTTCTTTTTTCTAGTTCCCTTCTGTTCCGTGTGAAACAACAAAACAACATCAACAAGACAGCCAGAGAAAGCCCCAATTCGTTTCCTTTTTCACTAGTGTTACAATTTCTGAGAGAGAAAGAGAAAGAGGAAAAAAATCTCTTTTCTTCTTCTTCTCTCTTCACCAGTGTGGGACCACGGCCCCTCGCCTCCGGAGCTCCTCGGCGACCTCCCTCGGGTCCCCCGTCGCGACGATCCTTCCGGACTCCATCAGCGAGGCCGAGTCCGCGGCGCGGAGCTCGTCGAGGCGGTGCGTGACCCACAGGGCAGAGACGCGAGAAGAAGAAGAGGAGGACGAGGAAGAGGAAGAGGTTTCACTTCCTTCGTCGTTTTCTTCATCTCCATTCTCGTCGCTCAACAACCTCTTTCCGCTCACCGCCGCTTTCACCGCCGCCAGCACCCCCGCCGCGTCCTCCGCGTCCAGGAACGTCGTCAGCTCGTCCAGCAGCAGCACCCTCGGCCCCTGCGCGAGAGCGCCAGCGACGGCCACGCGCTGCTTCTGCCCTCCCGAAAGCGTGTGCACCGGCCGGGCCCCAAAACCGCCGCCGAGCCCGACCTCGCTCAACGCTTTTTCTGCCCTCCTCGCCGCGACAGCGTCGGGGAGGCCCAACCTCCCCAACCCGAAGGCCACGTCGGCGCCCGCCGTGGGCAGCACCACCTGGTGGTCCGGGTTCTGGAACACAAAGGCCCGCGGCGCCAGCGCGCGCGCCGAGCCCGAACTCAGGGGCAAGAGCCCCCCCAGGGCCCGGAGCAGAGTGGACTTGCCGCAGCCGTTGGGGCCGAGGAGGACGTGGAGGTGGCCCTGCGGCACGCGGAGGGTGGCGCCGTCGAGGGCCCTCTTGCTTCCGAAGGAGAGCCTGGCGTCGAGGGCCTCGATGGCGAGGCCTGGGGAAGGGGAGAGAGAGAGGTCGGTGGAGGTGGAAGAAGAGGAGGTCGACGACGAAGAAGGAGCAGAGTTGGCCGAGATCTTCTTCTTCATCATCATCGTCGACGACGGCCGATAGCTGCGGCATGGGGAGGTTGGAGCGGCGAGGAGCTTTGCATTCGATCGCTGCTGACATCGACCGGTGGTCGAGGGTGGCCGTGACGTCGTGCTCGCGAGCGCGCGGGTCGAAAGTGAGCAGGACGAGCTCATTGGCGAGCTCGTTTTTGGGGAGACTGGTTAGATGGAGAAAGAGCGAAAAATGAGAACAAGAGGCCTCTCGACCTCTTCGACCTCTTCCCTCTCTTCCATCCTCTCTTCTTCTTCTTTTTCTTTTTAAAAAACGGGAGGGAAAGTTCGAGATCCTCTCGACGAGATCCTTTTCCGATTACACGCCTCTCTGAAAAAAAACGAGCAACTGAAAAAAGAAAACGAGTCGCCCCGAATTTCATTTTTGTTTTTGTTTTTTCAAGTCCCTTGTTTAACAAAAAAGTCATTCCCCGAAAAAGGTAAATCGCGCGACAAGAAGAAGAAGAAGAAGAAAAACTCGAGGCCGCAGCGTCGAAAGGCAGAATTGTTTCTTGATGATGGTTTCGGGGGGGTATTCAAACACGCGCGCGTCGGAAGGATGGAAGGAAAATTTTGTTTTTCTGGGTTCGGAGGGTGGATTCAAAGGAGGAAATCAAAAAAACGGAAGGAGAAACGAAAAACCGTGAAGCGTTTTTTCCCTCTCTCCCTCTCTCGCTCTTGTTGTTTCTTTCTTCTTGTCCACCCCCCCTCCCGTTTCTTTCTTTCTAGAATTCTCTTTGTTTTTTCCTTCTTAGACCTTGTTGTCGATGACGTCCTGGAGGTCCTTGGCGAGCTCCCCGCTCTCGTCGGCCTTGATGGCCTCCTTGATCTGGACACCAAGGGGCACGACCGAGCAGCAGAACTTGCACTTGCGCGAGCCCGAGGGGATGTCGGCCAGGCACTCGGGGCAGGCGCGGACCGCGGACTTGGGGTCGAGGTACTCAAGGAGCTTGATGAGCGGGAGCACGATGAGGAAGTAGACGACGAGGCAGACGGTGATGAAGGTGATGAGAGCGTTGATGAAGTCGCCTGTTGATTTTTTTATTTGTTAAATTTTTTTTTCATTTGCAGAGTGAGTTTTTTCTTTTTCTTTTTTTCGTTTTCTGGATTCGCTCTCTCTCTTTCGCTCTCTCTATTCGAGAGCTCTCGAAAAGGCGCCACAACCAAAAGCATCAACCACTCCTCCTTTCTCCTCTCACCGTAGGCGATCTTCTGCCCGCGGACCGTGAAGAACAGCTGCGAGAACGACCTGGAGCCGATGGCGGCCAGCAGCGGCGTCACGAACGACGAGACGAAGGTCTTGATGAGGTCGGTGAAGGCAGCGCCGACGACGAACGCGATGGCGATGTCGATGACCTTGCCTGTTTGAGTGAGGTGGGGGTGTGGGTGTGGGGGAGCAAAAAAGAAAGTGAGAGAGAGGGAGTTTGAGCTTTCCGCTCTTTCGCGCGCGCGAAGAGGAAGAAAAACCCGAAAAAAGGAGAGAGATAAGAGAGAGAGCTCCGCTCCCGCTTCGCTCTCTCTCCTGCTTCCTCACCCTTGATCAAAAAGTCGCGGAAGCCAGTGCAGGTGGTCGACCCGCACTTGACCGCGTGCGCCGCGCCCTTGGACGCGTTGCCCTTGATCGAGCCGCCGAGCTTGGCCGCCATGGCGCGCGCCTTGTCCGAGCCAGAGGCGGTATTGGTGACGGCGGCGGGCGCCGAGGTGGAGGGGCCGGCGCCGGGCATTGTTGTGCAAGTTTTTTGGAAAGTTTGGGGAAGTGTGAAAAGGATGTGAAAGGCCTGTCGTGGCGGGTGGTGTTGTTGTTGTGGCGTTGAGGAGAGAGGTTTGGTTGGGGAAGTTTTGAGTGCGAGGGTTTGGAGGAGGTTCAAAAAGAGAAAGAGAAAAAAAAGCGGCGGCAAGCTCTGTCGAGAAGAGCCGTCGTCGACATCGATTCGACGTTGGTTTTTTTAGGCGCTGCCGCCGCCGCCACCTCTTTCGAAGATCGAGGTGAACTCTGGCCCCTTGCCCTCGCGCGATTGCCTCATTCTCCGCTCCCAGAGGTGCCCTGCGTTGCCACAGAGCCTCGCTGCAGGGTCATCTGGAGCAATTGGCGAGCGAAAGGCGGAGGAAAGCGGGGGCGGCGGTTGTGGAAAAGGCATTAAGCGACACGTCCACGATTCCTCTTCGCAATAGCGCCTCCTTTTCTCGATCGCTTCTGGCGCCTTTCCGCTCCAAGTTTCCCCCTCCGGTAATCTCCTGCGCCTCTGGCTTGAGTCTCCGCGGAGCTCAGTGTAAAAGGGCAGCAGAAAGGGGCGAGCAGAGGGGGGCAGAGACCAGGTTGAAGAAGAGAATGACGAATTCGATGGACCGCCCCATCGATGATTGCTCTCTCCAGTCGGGGCTGGTTGCTCTTCGTCTCCCCCCGCCGCTCAGCCTCGCGCTGCCCTGCATCGCGCCGCTTCCCCCCGGAGCAGAGCAGAGAAGTCTCATAGAGCACTTGCCCTGGGAATGCGTGGGTGCGCGCGAGGGGCAGAGACAGGGAGAGAACGAGAAAGGAGAGAACTCACCTTGAGGAAGAAGAGGAAGAAGAAGACGGTTCGAAGATAGTGTAGAGAGAGAGAAAGCGGCTGCGGCGTCAACGGAGGGAAGAGAAAAAAACTCGCCGTTTACCTCCTCCTCAGCGCTGCTGCTGGTCGACGTCTTTTCTCTTCTTCCTCCTCTTTCTTTCTCTTCCTTTTCTCCTAGCCTGGGGATGGTGGGAAGAAGAAAGAAAGAATAGGAGAGAAAGAGTTGGAAAGCTGTCGAGTGGAAAGCTCTTTCTTTCTTGCTTCCCTTTTCTTTCTCTCTCCCCTCTCCCGCTCTCTCTTTTCCTTTCCCTGCTCTTTCTCTCTCTTCTTCTTCTCTCTCTCTCTAGCCAAAAGGCCCACCCTCGCCCGCTCGTTCTCGTTCTCGTTCTCTCTCGAATTCCCACACCTCGAGGGCTTGAAGAAAGAGAGCGCGCAGGCCTTCCTCTCGTGCGCTCGCTCACTGCTGCTGCTGCTGCTGCTGTCAAAAGGTGACGGGGCCTCTGGAGGAAAAAAAACATAAATTTTCTCTTTTTTCCACCTTTTTTCACTATTTTCTCTCAAAAGGTATTCAAAAAAAAAAAGGGAAAGCTCTCGCGCTTCTCCCTCTTCTCCGTTCCCCTCCGTATCTTCTAGCGCACCTCCATCATGGGTCGCCGCACGGTCGCCCTCTCGCTGGTGCTCGCGCTCTGCTGGTGAGTCCTTCGTCGCGTGTTTGAAGGAGAGAGAGAGAGAGAGAGAGTAGAAGAGAGGAAGAAGAAAGGTTGAGGGCGGCGTCGATGTCAAATGCGACTTTTGTGAGAGCGCAATCTGAGATGATCAACCTGCTGGTGTCGCTCGCGCCGACTTTTGACCCTTTCTTCGTTCGCAGAGCTCGGAAGGAAAAATCTTCTTCTATCGTATTTCGCAAAGAAAGTCCTCAAAGAGCGCGCGGAGAGTCCGGTTCGCGGGCGCGGAAGTTGGAAGAGAAAAGAAAAGCAGACTAGACATTTGTGGCCAGAGATGTTTTTCTTTTCTTTCTCCTACTTCATCGCCCTTTTGCGCTGGCCGTTGGCACTCTTGGGCCCGGCTTTCTGCCTCCAAAAGTCGACTTCAACGTAGACAAGAGCATGTCATAAGCGTGGCTGCAAACGGAAAAGGCAGAGCGCGCGAACAAGGCACGAAACCGCCGCCGAGAAGGGGGAGAGCTGCATCTTGTTCCTCCTGGCTCGACACGCAAGGCGTGTGCTCTCTCTCTCTCTCTCGACCTCTCATAGTATACTTTTCTCTCCTTCTCTTCCTTTTCGCCGGCCTGCTTCCATGAAAGACACGGCGGCCCCCTTTCCCACATGGAGAGAGAGGACCCCCCTTTCTTTCTGAAAAGCCCCAGCGAGGAAGAAGAAAAGAAGAAGAAGAAGAAGAAGAGAGAGAGAGAGAGACGTGGAGGACTTGAAGAAAACGCTCGCGTTCTCTTTTCTCAGCCTTGCGTTTTTTCTTTCCCTTTCGCGGCAGTTTTTTTTTTTCGTCTGCGCTTTTTTTCTCTCTCTCTAACGCCTCCTTCCTCTCCCCTATCGTTCTTCCTCCTCCACCCCCCACCCCCTTCCTTTTCTCTAGCGCCGGCGCCCTCGCCCAGTCCTCCTCGACCGTCACTCAGACCACGACGCAGGCGGCCACCAACGAGGCCATCGCGGAGCTCGCCGTGGCGTCTGTCGAGGCGACCGCCGCCGCCGCCGCCGCTTCCGTTGCCGCCCCTGCGACCGTCGCCGCCGCCTCCGCTGCCGAGCCCCGCGTCATCGAGATCGTGACCGCCGAGCCCCAGCTCGCCGTCTCCGAGTTCGCGACCTCGACCCTCGAGGCCGCTGCCGCCGCCCCTCTGACCGCGACCCCGGCCGCCGTCGCTTCCGCCGTCCCGGAGACCGCGACCACTCAGGTGCTCACCAACGAGGGCCCGCCCCCGCAGGACCTCTCGCTGCCGCTTACCTACTACGAGTGGTCCGGGCTCTACGTCAAGCGCACCCCTGACGGTGAGTAGTAGGAGGAGTAATAGGAGATGGGGAGAGAAGATAGAGAGAGAGAGAGGCTTCAAAATAACTTCACAACAAAAAACTCAGCCCTCTCTTTCACAAAAAAAAAAAACTCAACCCCCTCCAGGCCGCGCCTACGTCCACTTCAACCAGGACGGCGTCTCCAACCCCAAGGACGCCGTCACCGTCTCCGAGGCCGTCGGCTTCGGCATGCTCGCCGCGGTCCTCGCGGGACCCAAGTACGACTTTGACGCCTTCCTCAAGATGTACGAGTCGTTCGCCAACGCCCGATCGGGCATGATGGGATGGGAGATCGTCGAGCGCGGCGGCGTGCTCAAGTTCAACGACGACCTGAACGCCAACGGCAACGACTCGGCCACCGACGGCGACATGGACGCCGCCGTGGCTCTCATTTTGGCCGGCGAGCGCTTCAACGACCCGACTTACACGGCCAAGGGCCGCGCCGTCGGCGTCCGCCTGCAGCAGTGGACTTTGAACCCGGAGTCGGGCCTCCCCAACCTCGGGGACTGGGTCGCGCGCTCCCCCGGGATCGCCCAGGACCGCGGCTTCGGGCCCAAGTTCTTCTACTACGTCTCCCGCCCCTCGGACTTTTCGCAGGCGGCGATGTTTTCGATCCTGGAGAAGGGCGGCGCCGGAGACCCTCTCAAGTGGAAGCGCGCTCGCGAGCAGGGGTTGACCGCTCTGGAGACGCTCCTCAACGAGGCCCCCTTACCCCCGGACTTTGCGATCTGGGACCCCACCGCCAAGCGCATCGTGAGGCCGCAGTCGGGAGTCACCTTGCTGGAGAAGTACACCGACTCTGACTTCTCCTGGAACGCCTGCCGTGTCCCCTGGAGGCTCGCCGCTCGCCTCGTCGAGGACCCCTCGGACTCCAGGGCCCGCGCGCTCGCGCAGAAGCTCGCGACCTTCTACCAGTCCCGCTCCAAGCTCAACGCCGGCTACAGGCTCCCCACGCTCGAGCCGCTGGTCGACTTCGAGGCAGTGGCCTTCTCGGCCCCGGCATGGGCTCTCCTGAAAGCCCTCAACGACCCGAAGGCGTCGCAGTACGAGGCTGACGTCAGGAGGCTGAGGTCCTACGGCGGCCTGGCCAAGAGCTACTACGGCGACTCGACGCTGCTGCTGGCTGGCCTGCAGCTGACCAAGCCCTTCTGGCGCAAGTAGAGAGTGGATTCTTTTTTCGAGGGAGGAAAAAAAGAGCTGCTGCGCGAAGAACATTTTTGAACGAAACAACAACAAAAAACACCTATATTATAATTCTTCTTCCTTTTTCTCTTTTTTCTCTTTTTTCTTCTTCCTTCTTCTTTCTTTCTTGGAGAGTGGAGAGTGCACAAATTGATGCTTACGCGGGGCTGAGAGAACGAGAGAGACAGACAGAACAAGAGAGAGAGAGATGACGCGTTTCTTTGCTGGAACAAAAGGGGAGAGAGGAGAAAAACCCGAAGACAAACCGCGAGAAACAAAAGAGCTTCGCTCAAGCGTTCCTTGCTTTTTGACCCCTGGGTTTTTTCTCGTGCCCCTCTATATTTCCTCAAAACGTGTAACGAATGAACCAATAATTCTCAGTGTGAGCGGCGCCGCGACGTGAGCCGATAAAAAGGCTCTCGAGAACGCGCGCGTGATGACGAAAAAGAAGAGAGAGAGAAGAGGTTGAGGTTTTGCGTTTTTTCTTTTCTTTTGAAAATTTCATTTTTTTTTTCCTTCAAACAAAGGCGACGGCTTTCCGGAGAGATTCGCTCTCGGCGCTCTATCTCCCTCTCTCTTGATCGAAATGGCCCGCACCATGGGCGAGGTGCTCCCTCGCTCCTTCCCGGACCTCTTCGGCTGCGTCAATAGCCCCAAAAGCGCCCCGACCGCGAGCACTTGCGACGGAAGCATCGAGAGCGGCGACGATGAGCTCGTCCATCAAAGCCATCGAAACCATCATCATCATCCTCGAATCCTGTTCGTCGACGTGGGCTCGGGCTACGGCATCCTCTGCCACGCCGCCGTGGCGGACTACGGCTGCGTGGCCAGCCTTGGGATCGAAAAATACAGGTAAAGAGGAGGTGGTGGCGAGGGAATGGAAGCGACTAGGAATTTGAATTTCTCGACCCCCAGCGGGGCGAGAAAACAGGGGTCGAGACCCCCAGCAGCGGGGCGAGATCGAAAGGAAAAAAAACGATAAGTTTTTCTCGACCTCAACCTTAACCTCGACTCTCTCTTCCTCGCTCTTCCTCTCTCCTTCTCTTCTCTCCCAGAGAGCCCCTCGTCAGGTCCGACGCCCTGATATCCTCCCTCGACCCTCAGACGCGAAGACGGATCAAGATCGTACACGCGGACGTCGGCGACTGCGACCTGGTTTCGTTATTCCAAAAAGCGCCGGCACACGACGCCGTCCTTCTCTTCTGCAACAACCTCGCGATGCCTCCGGGGGCCCGCGACAGGCAGGCTAGACAGTTCCTCGAGGCGCAGCGGGAGCACGCGGCCAGGGTGGTGGTGGTGTCGGCGGTGCCTCTGGGGGTGGGGTTCGGGGACGACGCCGGGAGCGAGAGCGTCTGGAGCAGCAGCAGCGGCAACAACGGCGGCGGAGACGGAAACGGCGACGGCGGAAACGGAGGAGGAGAAGGCGAAAGCCAAGGCAACTCTTCCTCTGCTGGCGGGCACGCGCCGCATCCCCTGAGGAGCTCGCTGGGGATAGGGATGACCTTCAACGAGTGTCACGAGGTGAGAGTCTATGAGGACGCGAGGAGAGAGGAGAAGGAAGGGGTGAGTGGCGGGAGAGAGGGCGAAGAGAGTTGGGGAGAGGAAGAAGAGCACGACGACAAAGAGAGGAGCGAGTGAAAGAGAAAAAGAGAGAGAAACGAAAAAACTGACGTTACTTGTGTGAACTAGATCTAATTCTTTAAATACTGATTTGTTTTGGAGCGTGTTCTCGGCGGGAGGAGGGAGAGAGATTTCTCTCGACGACGACGACAACAGGAGAGAAACGAGAGAGACGGGAAAAAGGAAAGCGAAAAAACTTGATTTTTTTTTGTTCATTCTCTTTCTTTGACGAAAAAAGAAAACTCACAAAACTTGTTCCCCTCATTTTTTCCCCCTCTCCTCAGACCAACAACCAGACCTACGCCAACTCCAAGGAGGTCATCCTCGTCGGTGACATGCCGATCTACGTAGCCACAGCAGCAGGTGGAAGTCGGCAAACCTCAGCGGCGCCGGAGAGCTCGGCCGGGCCCTGCAGCAGGAACCTGTTCTCGACCGCGAGCGACGAGCGCAGGGAGCCGCCGCGGTCCCTGATGAGCACGGGGACGACGACGACGGCGGCGGCGGGGTTGTTCTCTGTGGGCTCGTTTGAATCGACGAACCGGGAGACGCCGGACGGAGGAGGAAAAGGAGGAGGCGAGGAGTAAGGAGAAGAAGGAGAAGGAAGAGGTCGAGGCCTCTCTGATCTCGCTTCCGTCGCCGTCGCTCTTCCCTCGCGCCAGCCCGTGGGTTCAACGCCGCCAGCCCGTGGGTTCGTCTGCAGCCCATGGGTTCAACGCCAGCCCATGGGTTCGACCTCGCCAGCCCG
>Ga0210003_1000782_pt1 | contig 28894 bp, 14 predicted proteins | sample LantaG_FD_182804 | JGI IMG/M metagenome (GOLD analysis project Ga0210003, IMG submission 182804) | Deep subsurface microbial communities from Baltic Sea to uncover new lineages of life (NeLLi) - Landsort_02402 metaG (SPAdes) (version 2) | ecosystem: Environmental > Aquatic > Marine > Oceanic >... | reverse complement strand
GTAAAGTAAAATGACGGTCGAATAGGTTTTATTACAAAACGAATAATATTAGCATTGTAGTCGCTAAACATAGAGACGTTTGTTGACTCGTCTATAAGCATAGTGTCATTTATATATTGATAATTTCCACAGCTACAAAGTAGCATTACTAGTATTACAAGTTTTTTCATTTATTAAATATAGATTTCTTTTTTGTTTTCTTTTTAAATATAGATTTCTTTTTCTTTAAAGCGTTAAACTTGGGTTCTTTATAACCAAGCTCCCAAGCCGACCAGCCACTAAGTAATGCAATTTGCTGCCAAGTTTCCACGTCTTTTCTACCAGCGTTTCTTAAGTTGTTATATTTCTTAATAAGCCTATCTAAAGGTATGTTTGTTGTAGCGGACAATATTTGTGCTCCAGCTAGCAAGCCTGGGTTATCTAAACTAAATCCTTTAGCTTTAATCTCTTTAGAGTCCCATGAAAAACTTCTAAGTGCAGATCTAAATTTAGTTACTTTAGAATCTATAGGCGGTGAAAAAGACAATAGCTCTAAAGAAGCGTCTTCATATTTAGGATTTTTCTTTAAGCTTTGCTCATATAGATTAACAATTATATTTTTAACTGTTGCGGCAGCGGCTCCTCCAATTCCTAAACCTCTTAATTGAGAATCGGCCATACCGTTAGCTATTCTTATTTTTTTACTTCTTGGTATTTCGTCTTCATCTTCGTCATCAAATAACATTGCAAATAAAGCATTTTGCATAGCATTAAATATAAAGTTTTGTATAGCTCCGTAGTATATAATTTTCGATATATGAGCCGTTGGATTTCCTCTTCCGTTTATTAAATCTAGAAAAGCCTTCTTTTGTAATCTTGCGTACTGCATTGGTGTATTTGCAAAAGCTAATATAACTCTACCAGCGGTAGACGCTTGTTGCATACTTATACGATCTGTTCTACTAGACTGTTGAGTTTCTTCAGCAACAGCATAAAAGTCTAAAAAAGCTTGTTGCTCTGCTAGTTCTAGTGTCATACCTTCTTTAACGTATCTTTTTATTTTATTTCTATAAAAAGTAGCCCCACCAGACGCTATAGCAAAGCTATCTGCAAATTGAGTTGGTAAAAATCCTTTTTTAAGTAAATAAGCTATAGCTGCTTTAGCTTTATTAGTAGAAGTCTTTACTGCGTCAGCAATTTCAGATTCATTTACATTAATTTTTAAACCATTACGTCTAGCAACTAAGTAATCTGAGTTCATTAATTTTGTAAAATCACTCCAAAATTGTGGTTGGTTTGCAAAGGCTAAACCAGCTTTTAATATATTGTTATCACCAAAGTTTATAAAGTTAACCGCAGAAAGCGTTTGTAAAACAGCTGATCTTGAGTTGAAAAACATTATAGCTCCAACAGAGTTATTGACCCAATCAGTCAACTCATTCACAACTCTATTATTGCTTTGTGCTCTATTGCTTCCACTTTTCATTCTACGTAAAGAATCTTCTAAAGCTTCCACAAATTTACCACCATAAGCAGCTTCTAATTTCCTTAAGTTTTTTTCTGAAAATAAAATATCTACATTTTCTTGCCAACCTTGTAAGTATTCTGATCTATTAACAGTATCAATCCCGTTTATAACATCTGTTGTTATGGTACCAGCTAACCAATTTTCGTTAGGCCCTGGGTATTGTTTTCCTTTTTGTAAAACTACTAGCTCATTAGCGAAAGGTAATAAGTCTCTTCTTCTTTCTATAAAATCAACTAAAGCGATATTATCTCTTTTAGATAAACCAGGTACTTCCATACCTTGTATGGTCCATATATAAACTCTTATTGCATCAGAATAAGTAAATCCATCAAAAGCTTCCGTTTTTAATGTTTTTGGAACTGTTTTAAATTGTTTTTTTAAAGCTCTGTAATCATTAGCTAAAGATATTTTATCTTGAGTCAAAGCAGCTTCCGCTTTATTAAAAGGATCTAGTAGGTTTTCTTTTACAAACCTCATGTCAGCCTCTCCTCTTTTTCCTTTACCATATAGCTTATACATAAGACCTGTGAAATCTTCTGCTGATGGTGGAATATAAAAAGAATAATTACCTTTTTTAGAACCAACAGCTCTTGCTCTAGCTGCTGAGTAATCTTTAACAGATTCTATACCTGTAGTATTTTCAATCATACTATTTAAATATAAATCTAATTTTTCAGCTTTATTATTTTTAGCTAATTGAACTTCTGATTTAACGTCAATTTGATCTAACACATTTTTAACAGCTTTAACGTTTTTTATTGCATCATCAGCAAAGTAAAAATCATTATATCCTTGGGAAGCTTTTTCAGCTATCCAATCCCCTTTGGCTTGTGGAGATCCGTTTTCTAATCCTGTTATGTTTTCTAAAGGAATCTCTAAACCAACACCTTTTAAAAACTCATATATAGCTGGTGCTGATGTTTGAGGCCTTGCTGTTAAAACAAACAAATCTCTTGACCCAGGTGCTTCTGCCATTTTTTTAGCTAAATTAAATAAAGGTCCTTTTTTGCCATCAATAACTTTTTCAAATTCACTAAAGTCAAACTTTGCTCCGGCTACTTCTAAAGCTTCAGATCTTTTAGCAAACTCCATAGCGTTCAGCTTACCTTTATTACCGTTAGGCATCACATAAAGTACGTTAGATTTAGACTTAGCTAACGTATCGTCAAAATCAAACACTCTTATTTTCTTAACAGGTGTAGTTAGTGATATACCTTTTTGCTGAGCTTTTACATAATTTTTAATATTATTTATTTGCTCGTTAATGGTCTTATCAGGACTTGTAAAATTATTACCTAAGCTATTTTTCTTTACAGCTTCTTTTATAGTTTTCTTAGTTTCAGGTGAAGCCTTAAAACCATTTGCATCAACTCCTAATTTATCAAATAAAGTAGAACCGTCATCGGTTATATAGTTTTCACCGTTTATACCTCCTTTGTTCTTGCCAACATTTAAGTTAAAGTACCTAGCCCATACGCTATCTGTCCACTTCCACTTGTTAGGCATTGCCTCAGTATAGTTGTAAGCCTCACCATCAATAGCTTTTCCTTTTAACTTGTTGTCGTCTAGCTTAGACAAAGCTCCTTGCTGATAACTTTTTTCTATGTTTTTAAAATCATTCTCTATAGTTCCCTTTATAGCTGAATCTAATAAATATTTAGCAACAAAACTAGCTGGTAAAGTATGTTCTTCAACTATACCGTTGTTTAGGATTTTACCTACAAACGTAATTGGAGCTGAAGTTCTAACAAAACCACTCATACCTTGACTTGTGCTAGCTAACAAAGCTACTATAAATTTTAAGTTTTCGTCGCTATTCTTATTGTTATTAATCATTTTCTGAAACACTAAAAATATTTTCTTTAAACCTTTTAGTTTCTTTTTGTTTAGTATTTTAGTTTTTCCAGTTTTAAATTCATTTTTAAGCCAGTTTTGATCTACGTATCTTTTTTTTCCTGTTCCCTTTACATAACCTACTCTTGTTACAGCTGCTGTTATATCTTTGTCTTCTTTAGCAAAATTAGACCCATCAATATCGTCTACCAGCGATTGAACACTGTAATAAAAGAAACTTCTATCTGGTCCAGCAAGACCAGCGCTAGCGAAAGTACCTCCAGTGAAAAATTCTCTAGGCAAAAATTGTGTTAAACTTTCTTTTACCCAAGTTCTAAATTTCATTACGTCACCATCTGCTTTTACTGTTTCAAAAAAAGCTTTTCTAATTTTATCTTTAATTGTAACAAACTTTGGTATTGTATACAGGCTTTTAAACTCTTTATTAAACTCACTGAAAGTCATCTTTTCTGTAAACTTATCTAAAGCTTGTATTAAATTTTCAGGTATTTCAGTTTTTATAGTTTTAAAATAGTCTATAGTAACATTTTTTATGTTACTACCTTTAACTGTAAAAGCTTTAGAATCGGCTTTATCAATACCAGCCGTGTCTAATATTTTAGCCCAACTATCTACAGAAGCTTGATCATATATGGTATTTTCTAAATCACCGTCCATTAAGCTGCTAATTCTTTCTCCTTTATTAAACTTTATGCTAGGATCAACGTTTAGCCTAGCTGCCATTTTGGTAATTTTTAAGCTTTCTACACCAGCTTTTCTAGCAGCAGAAGGCGCCATGTCAGTCATAAGTTGAGTAGCTAAGCCTTTCATGAAAGCATCTTTTCTAGTTCCTCTAGTAGAAGTATCTACGTCCTCACCAAAGAAAAAATCGTTGATTTGTTCTATACTTGGATTCGCATGCTCATAAAGAGTTGGCCCTGAGGTTCTAGACGTGCTTTTAGGTAGTTTGTTTTCAGCGATAGCTTTATCTACCTCTTTAGGTTTTAAGTTTCTCTTAAGCTCTTTTATTAGTGTTTTGTCTGGATTATTTCTATCCATTTGAACTAGGGAAGATAAAGGATAGTTTTTGTATAGTGGCAAAAACTCTTTTAAAAGCTGTTTAAAATCTGGAGTACTTCTCACCCTGTTTTGTATAGCTTTTCTTACTGTATTTTTTTGATCAGCACTCATGTTAAATATAAAGTCTCTAAACTTTTTGCTGTCAACGTCAGGTAGTTTACCCTTAAAGGTTTCTAGCGCTGCTATTTCTACTTGCTCTTGCAAAGAAAAACCTTCTGCATTCTTTATGTCAATTAGCTTTCTGCCTCTTAACTTTAACCCTTGGCCTAGTTTAGATCTTAATCTTGTTCTAACTTTTAATTTATCATCTAATATCTCATCAGATCCTTTGCTAGTATCAGCAATATCAAAGTTTCCACCAGCCTCTGTAGTTAAAGAAGATGCTTTAGGAGTTGTGATGTATTCTTTTTTAACGTCTAGTAAAGCTGATTGTGTTCTACCGCCTCGACCTTTAGCGTCGCCATATACAAAACTAAACAAACTTTGAAAACTACCATTAATATAAGGATCATAGTTTTTAAATATTCGATCTTGCACTCGTTCTTTTACTTGTCTGTTAATTTCTTGTTTAACACTTGGTTTTAAAGACCCTAAATTACCGTCTCTATTTATTAAGCTGTTGATATAATTGTTATATTGTTCGTTTGTATCAACAACATCCCAAGCCTCTAAAAGAGATCTTCCATTTTTGTCCTGTACAAAGTCTTTATTTGATCTAAAATTTTTACCAACAACTATAGAATCAAAAACTTGACCCATTTCTTTAGTGTTAATCTCAACTATTTGTTCTCCTTTAGACAACTTAGATTCTTCCCCGTCGTCCGGTTGCATGTTTATTGTAGTCCTATCTTTTACGTTTTCGTTAAAATTAAATAAAAAAGCATAAACATCATCACCGGTTTTAAGCTCAAACAACCATCTTGAGTCACCAAAAGTTGATTTAATTAAATTATTTATAAAACCTTTTAAGGAGGTCATTTTATTAAAATCACTACGATTTAATATACCTAGACCAATAGCGTTACTTATAGTGGCTAGTATTTCATCTGCATCGGTTCCATCTTTTCCAAGTTTGTTTTTTCCTCTCTTACCGCTATCTAATAAAATTTTTCCTTTGCCTTTCTTGTATAAATTAAAACGATTAAGTATTTGTTGATAATCTTTTTCTTTAATTTTACCTAAGCTTCTTAAGTTACCTAAAATATCTAAAGCTTCGTCAACAGCCTCTAGGCCAAGAATCATATTACCCTCTGTATCTAAAAGTCCTTTTTTAGCTTTACTATTTAAGTGGTACAGCTCTTCTAGAGGTGCCATAGCGGCAAATCTACCAGCGCTTTCGTTTGGCGCTAAGAATATAGCCATGTCAATAGCGTCTTGATTTATAATTATATCGTTACCATATATTTTACCGTTAATCATCGGATCACCGTTTTCATTTTCTTCAAAATCACCTTTTAAATCATTTATTTGATCCTCCGAGTAACCAGCAGCTTTAGCCGCTTCTTCAAAAGTTTTAAAACCAGTGTTTGCCCCAAATTGAATAAACTTACCGTCTTTAGACATTAAAGTCATGGCGCTATCAGTATAAAAACTGTTTAATCCATATAAATATAAAGCATCTGGGTTTTGAGAATCATTATTGATTTCTATTCCTAGCTTTTTATTTAGTAATTCTTTAGTTACTTTTAGTTGTTGTACTGATTTTCTGTATTTAGCTCCAAGCAACGTTTCTCTTCTATACTGTATTCCGTCTAATTGCTTTTTTAATCTTAAAAGAGCGTCTTTACCAGTTTGGCCAGTTTCTCCAGTTGCTCCTAAGCTTATTATTTCTTTATTTATTAATCTAACCCTTCTATTAAGATCAAAAACCTCTTTAATTTCTTCTGGAGTTAGACTGTTTAATTTTTGGATAACCATTGCGTCTTCTAGGCCTAATTTATCAAGAACAATTCTTTTCCTTTGTCTAAGAAATTTTAAATTTTGTCCACCTGTTTTAGCCTCTAATCCATAAAGTTCTACTAGCTCGTCAACAAGACCTTGGTTATTCTCTATTTCACTTTTAATTCTTAATTCATTTTTAAGTAAATTCACAGTATTATTACCCACTGTTGGGGCCATTATTGCTATAGAAGTAAGGGCTGTGTTTGCAAAAAAGTCTTTGTTTAGGCCTTCTATAAGAGATTTATCTTCTCCTAAAACAACTATATCTAAACCGTTGTGACCTAGTAGAGTTATGCTTTCTTCTGCTAATTCTACAGGTATAGCTTTTGTTAATATTGGACTTAAGCCTTCAATTGTTTTATAAAACATTAAACTATTAAAAGCAGAACCTTTGTATGTTTTTTCTTTAAACTCTTGCACCCCCATTTTTCTAGCAGCTCCTCCAACACTTTGTATCATTTTTAAAGAACCTAACGTTTCTGCCAACGTAGCAATTATTCCAAAAGAGTAAGAAGTAAAAGCCTTTTGAGCAAAACTATAATTAGCCATTCTTTCTAAATCCTGGCGTTCGTCTGTTAGTTCTATTCTTTCTTCTTCGTTTTTAGTAGATTTTAATAACTCTTCTATTGTTGATATTCTTTTTTTAGCAAAATCCTGCTCTACAGACATATCTCCATACTTACCACCTGTTTCACCGACGAAAAAGTTTGCCTGTGCTGTTCGCATAGCCCAAAGAGCATACTTTTTTTGAGACTTTAAAGCTTCCGCTCTTGCTAATGACGTAGCAAAAGTCTTTGCCCCTATTCCAGCACCCCTAACAGCTACCGTGCCTGGTATAAGAGCAGTTATTATAGATGGTGAGTTATTAGCAAAAACCTCCATACCGTAGCGGAACCAATTTCCACCATTAATATCGTCTATCTCTAGGTTATCAGGTATTTTATCTTCTCTTTTTTTTTGTAATTTATTATTGTAATTAACAACGTTTTGCGACATTGACGCTATAGCTGTATCTATTTCTTCATCAAAGCTAGAATCATCTACAAGTGCTTTTAAACCTTTTAAAGCCACTTGAGCTGTAAGGTTTCCAAAACTATATCCACCACCTAAAAAAAACTCTTCCATAGCCATTCCAGCTCTAGCCGTATAACTATAATCTAATCCTAGCGCTCTACCTATTATACTATTATCTTGGAGCTCTTCTTTGTAATCAGCCAACCTTGTTGTTAGTTCTTTAATATATAGTCCTTCAAGCTCTTGTGATCTAATAGTGCTATTGTATAGCTCACTAAAATTTTCTTTTTCATATTCACCAACTACGTTATTTAGATTAGTTAAAAGTTGATTATATTTAGATATATCTTCACTACTCGCGTTTTCTGGAAGAATCATTTCTTCAGAATTTGTTAAAGTAATTAATTGTTTTTTAAAGTCATTATATGATTTAGTGTATTTTTCTACACCATCTTGATAAAGTTTATAATCTTGTTCTCCAACTTCTATGTTTAATTTTCTAAGTTTTGCTATGTCTTCAATTGATTGTTTTTGCTTTTCTGCTGTATCTATCAAACCCATAAACTCAGGGGTTTTGTCTTTAAGAATTTTTCGTTGGTCTGGCGGAAGATTAGCCATGTAATCTCTAGCAGTTTTTCTTTTAACCTCAAATTTAGCCTTATCGAACTCTTTCTCGTCTATATTCAACTCTTCAAAATTACCTGTTTCTTCGTATTTTAAAAAGCTTTTGTATTTTTCTTCTCCTAATTCATTTTTTAAATAATCATCATAAGTAGCAAAACCTAACTGCTGCCATTTAAGTTTTCTATTCTTAGTGTCACCGCCGCTAAGTTGCAGTTCTGTCTCACCAACTAATTCACCAGCACCAAGATAGTTATAAACAACTCGTTTTTCTACGTCTTCATTAGAAACTTCATTTATTATTTTTTCAAGATTTAACACCGCACTAGTGCTTTTTTCCACGTTAATAGTGTGCTGTTCTTCTTCTTTTACTAATTTTTGAACATGTTGTTCGTATCTTTCATTATCTGTAGCAGAACTACGTCTAGTGTTAGGGTTGTTTTTTATCCATTCTAATCTTTCTTCTATTTCTACACTGTTTTCAAGACCCAGATCTGGTGATCCCAATGAAGTATCTTCCGATGTGGAAACCGTATTTTCTTTCGATCCTGCATTGGTTTCCCACCAAGTGTCCGTTACTGCAGAATCGTCTGTCTTTGCTTCTTTTTCTTCTTCAAATACTAAACTAGTTTCTTCCATTGTAAAAACATGATCTTCAGAACCCTCAAAAGTTGCGATGTATTCTTGTATTGTAGAAAACCCGTGATGTTTAGCAGCTTTTAACAATTTGCTTTCTTCTATAGGTTCACCGTTGTAAGTGTAATTTGCCATATTTAAAATTTAATTTATTATCTTTTAGATATAATTCTTGTTATCTCATTGGAGTTGGTCCATTATCACCAAAGTTCTTTTTTTGAATTTCCCAAGCATTATCTATAACAGCTCTGTAATTTTTTCTTGACGTTTTAGTAGCTATAGCTGTGCCAGTAAACCTTTGGTTTTGATCAGCAATGTCCATATAAAACTCTATAAAATCCACTTTCTTAGAAAAATCATATAACTTATCCTCAATATCATCGTTACCAGTAACCTTAAGAATACTACCGTTCATAGTCACGGGTAGATCAGTTAAAACGTCCATAGCAGTTACTGGGTCTGCAAATATCTTATCAAACGCATCTTGCTCTTCCTTCATTAAGGCTATGTTTGGGTCCGTGTCTATTTCAACTGGAGTTGGGTTTTTTATTTTATCAACAACTGTATAAGCGTTAAAATCTGAAAGATATTCATTTTCAAACTTTTGTTTCATTCTTTTTGTGTATAAAGCCTGTTTTTCTAGCCAAGGGGAGTTATAGTCATCGTAACCTTCTATAATTTCATCACCGCTAGCTTCGTCTCTTGTGCTTTGGTCGTAAACCCATGTTGGATCATCATCTTTCTTTAGCAAAGTGTTCCAAGTTGCTATTGCTGAAGCAGGGTCTTCTTTAAAAGTAGCGGCTATATCAGATTCTATTTCTACGTTAAAATACTGTCTAGCTGCATCAATATTTCTAGTTTTTACAACTAGCATCATATTTTCGTTTTTTGGATCTGGTATTACTTTTGTTTCTTCGTTAAACCATTTTTCTTGAAAAATTCCAGGCTCTCCATTGTCATTGACATTTTTCATGGAGTTAGCTACTCTAGTTAACTCTGTTGTTATTTTCTGTGGAGAAGCATATATTCCACCGCCATTTTCTTGAGCTTTAGATAATTGACTGCTATTTATAACAAATTCTTTACCTTTGTTAGGAGATATGTCTGGTCCAGTTATCCATAATTCTTGGCTACCGTCTTCTAGTTTTCTTATACCATGTGAATATAAATTCCTGTTTTCCATGGGTTTATTTGTTAAAACACCTCTTAAGGCTATCATACTAGAGTTGTTTGTGAAATCAAACGTTCCGTTTTCAATATCGGTACTCATCTCTCCAAATGGAGTAGCTAAGTTTTCTATAAAATTCTTTGTAATACCTATCTCTCCTTTCATTTGAGAAATTCTAGCTATCTGCTCTGTGCACGCGCCACATGTTTTATTAGCAACCGCCCTAGACAACCCAGCAAATTCTTTCTTGTCTTCCATAGTGTAGGTTTTATCTAATATACCATACTCGCTTTCACTTTCTGCTTTAGCAATAGCGTCTGTATATCCAAACATAGAGTCTTGTTGCCACTTTATAGATGCTTCGTTTTTCTTTTGATAATTTTCTAATTCACGTTGCTTTTCTTTTTTTTCAGCAGCTTGTTTGTTTGCGTATCTACTAGCAGCGCTTTGGATAGCGTTAGATATAACACTCGCATCATTAGCTGTTGATGACGGTGGTGTGTAATAATTCCATTGTTGTGCCATTTTTTATATTTTTATATTAACTTCCTCCTTCGTAATCCCTCCTTTATTGTTTGCTTTAAAACCTGTTGTCATAGCTCCACTAAAAGCACCTACTACTCCAGACACCGCGCCAGTCATAGCAGCTGTTTCCGCCGCCCTTGCTTGTGATTCGGCTTGTACTTGCCCAGCCATTTGCGCCGCTGTCCTATCTATTTCACTTTGCTCTTTTCGGGCTGTCATTTCCATAGCAAACTGCTCTCCCTGTCCTTGCTGTGTTTGGTACTGACCACGTAAAGAAGATTGAGACTGCTGTACTCTTTGTTGTTCTGCAGTTCTTCTTGCTTCTAGGTTTTGCTCACCAGTAGCTCTTAACTTTTGGTTAGCTGCTTCTTGAGTTTCTATACTTGCAGATACGCCTTTTTTAGATTGTAAAGCGGCTTGTGCTAAAGCAGTTGCTCCACCAGCCCCAGAGCCCGTAGCCCTTATAGTGTCCAAAGAATTAGCCAAAGCCATATCAGCTTGTTCGGCTTGCATTTCAGCAGCCTGCGTAGCAACGCCAAGACTATTAAAAGGGTTTGTCATTTGACCACTAAGATCATTAATCATTCCACTTAAATCCTCAGCATTAGCAAAAGGATTTACAATTTCTTGTCTACTGTTCTCTAAACTATCTAGCTTTGCAGATAATCTTCTTTTTTCTTTAGCAGCTTTTCGCATTGCTTGTTTAGCCCTGCTGCCACCTATTATTCCGTTGGCTATTGCTCCAACTCCGCCGACTATGCCGACTACTACCATTGTCATAAGCTATTGTTTATTTTGTTATATTTTTCATATGCCTTATAGTTTTTGCATGTAAGCATTTTTTCTAATTGTTCTATGTTTGTTATATTATCAGGATTTGGATGTATGTTTATAAAAACAGAATCTTCTAAAGCTAGTATAACTCTTTTTTCTCCCGCGCTAGCATTAACGTAGGTTGGTGCGTTGTAAACAACACTACCTTTTTCATTAGCTATTTTCAATCTTCCTTTCATTAAAAACCAAGTATGATTTTTATTATGAATTTTACCTATAACAATTCCCCCTTTTAACATAGACATTTCTCTTATATATATACCTTCAGAAAAAGAATGCGTTAAAGGAAAAGTATTTGAATTACCTTTAACCACGTCTGGGTGATCTATGTTTAAAAGCTTTTTCTCTAAAGAAACTACTTTGTCTCTAAAGTCCTGTACAGCTAATTCATTTTTATGTTGAATCGTTATTTCTTTCATTTAATTATATTTAATAAGATGATTCTACGTAATTTGTAGACACCGCGTATAGCTCTCTTTTATCAGAGTTATCGGTGCTCATTTTTACTTTTGCAAAAAATCCTTTAACTCCAGTCATACTACCACCCCAAATTACTTCACCTTGAAGTGACGAAGTTGTATTTATTATATTTGCAAAATACTTGTTTTCTTTCTTTTTAAAAGTGTTTTGAAGGAATAGAGTTTCTAAGTCCTCCAAACTTGTTGCTTGTATAGTAACACCTACTGACGCGGCTGAGTCTGTAGAGGTATCAAAACTGGCCATAGACCAGTTGTTAGACCCTTCATAGTTTACTGTGTTAAAGTTTTTAATAACAGAAGCTTTGTCGTTAAATACAAAAGAAACATCTGAATTATGTTCAACCTCGTAAAACACTGCTCTTTTTGTGCTGTTTGGTTGTAAGGTGTAATGTTGGTATATTTTACCTTCAAAAAAACTATAAAAATTAGAATCTAAACTTATCATAGAATCTGGCGTAAAATCAAAGAAACTAGTCCATCCTAAATATGGTTCATCAAAAGATAAAGTAAATCCTTTTGAGTTTTGTGGACTTTGTTGTATAGATACAACGTATTGTTTATTGTGCATGTCCCAAGCGCCTTGTATCTTGCCACTACCATCAACAACACTTAGTTTGTCTCTAAAATAATTCATCATACCATAATTAGAAATCTCTGTAATACCATCTTGAGATAATCTTAATACTGCGTTTCTTTCTCTGTCTACAAAGTATTTTCTAAATCCATAAACCGCAAACGATTCTGGGTTTGTACTTATACCAAATTCACCTGCATAAGATATATTTTGTCCTATAACTAAAGGCGTACTAGTTATAGCCGCCGAACCTTCTGCTGAGTAAATAGCGTCTTTATCTATTAAAGATCTACTAACTTTTGTTTCTTGAAAAATTATTAAATTAGTGTCTTCTGCGTATAATCTTTGTATAGATCTATTTATTGGATCTAAACTTTTTGTTATAGACTCTGATACGCTAAATTGATTCGTATTGTTTACTCCAGTTCTAGAATTAAATATACCAGAATATATCAAGGAAGCAAATCTATGTTGCTGTGCTGGTTCATCTTCAACTAAATAAGCTTTAACACCCAAGTCTACACTGGTGTTGTTATATCCACCACGTATTCTGGACTCTTCTATAAACCAATCATCAGCATCGTTTTCTACAACTGTTCCAGATGCTGTAAAGGTTACAGTATCTCCGGTGACTAAGGCTTGAGTACCAGTTCCACTTAAAGTAATCCTAGTGTCTGTGTAAGCTGTATTTATCAAGGAAACGTACATTGTTCCAGTTATATTAGCGCCTGTTGCTGTCATTCCTACTTGTAAAGGAGGGTTTGGTGTTGTAGTTAAAACTATTTGACCAGCAAAGGTTGTCACGTCTACAGTAGCGGTAGTGGTTACAGCAAAATCAACTGGAATATTTTCTACAGTACCAGCGTTTGGATTGTTGAAAACCGGTTTAATAGGGTATCCATTTTGCTCCATGTTGCTCAGGCTTCTTATCTGTTTTAACCAAAACGTATTAAAGTACTTTAATTCAAGGGTTGCTGACATAGTTATTATTACTTGTTTTTATTCATTTTTAATTTTGGAATATACGTGCTGCACCGTAATAGCTTGGCACGCTTAGAGTAGATAGTGTAGTTGGGCAAGCCATGTCTCCATTTAAAGTAGATGGGACAACGTGATTGTCACCGGCTAAGTTACCACCAGAGTTTATATATCTGGTTCCGTCGGTTTTTATTCTTGCTGACCATCTTAAGTCTACATCAGTTCCGGTAGAGTTTTGCCACTGTTTGTTTGTAATAGTTGTAAAAGCAGTATCGTCTAACTGTAAGTTATACCAATTTGAACCACCGTTAAAAACTGTTGATAGAGTAGTGTTTGTATAAAAAGTATCTGCAAATTCTATATAGGGAGTGTAAGCATAAACAACACTAAGATTGCTAGGCGTGTCTCCACAACTCCAACCGGTAGTATTAGCTGTGCTATAATTTATTGGATACCAAGTATTGGCCCAACCAGTTTTAGCGTTAATGCCTTGCCAAGGTATACAAGACGGGTTGTATAAATCATCTGCTATAACCCAGGCAAAAGGCATAGAAGCTTGATCTCCTGTTGTTAAATTTGTAGTTCTTAAACCACTAATAACAATAGCTAATTGACCTGGTCTAACAGAATTTACTGCGCTTAGCTGTGTATAGCTAAACGCTCTTGCTAGTTGGAAGTAATTAAAAGTAGAATTACTACTAGATCCTTTGTTTTCTAAATAAGAAATAGAAGGTTGTGAACCATAAATCCCACCAACCTGAGAGTATTCTGTAAAGCTTCCGTTTAAATCTTCTAGTTTAACCCATTGCCCTGTAGAACTCCAAGCGTAAACGATAAAGCTATCCCATACGGCTCTAGCGTTTGGATTAGCTGTTTGATTTTTCATACCTACATTTAAAGTAACAACAACGTTGCCTCTTTGTACGTTTTCTGTACCTATTCTATATGGGGCAGTAGTGCCTTGGTTTGCTCCAGTTCCAGTAGAAACAAGAGACGTTGTTGCTCTTGGTATTCCGTTTGCTCCATTTACGAATTCAGCTGGTAAATCGCCTTGAATAGAACCACCCACGTTATTAGCTGATTGTGTTGTTAAGTCGTAAGCAGAAATAAACCAACAACCACTAACACCCACAGTTTCTTCATTTCCATACCCAGAATTAACACCAAATCTTGGAGTAACCATATTGGCTGTTATAGCGTTGTTTAATGTATTTGTGCCAAGGTTTGTTATACAGCTAGTGCTTTTAGCGCCTCCATTTAATGGTGGATAACCTATTGTTATTCTAAAAGTAACGTCTATATAATAATGATCCGCAGGTATAGCTGTAATGTTTTCAAAAGTAGATCCAGTGCCTGTTGCGTTTGCATCTGCAATACGCACAACTAAAGTTTGTAAGCCTGTTGCAACGCTGTTAGCTACTTGTGTAACAAGCCCAGTGCTTGAATTTATAACCCAAAGATCGTTTCCAAGAGCTCCTTGTGGGTTACCACTTTGTATAGTGAAAACAAGTTCTTCCCTGTTTTGGGTTAACGAACTCACAGTTAAAGTAGAACCTACCTGTGCGCCTTGCGTAACTGTTAAGACATCATTCAAAGAATAACCCGAGCCAGCTTGGTTTATACTAACAGTCAGTATAGCGCCACTACCGTCTATAGTTAATATATTAACAGTAGCACCTGTTCCGTTTGGTGAAGTCGTACTAACATTGTCAGCTACAGTGTACGAAGCTCCCCCAGTAGTAACAGTTGCTGCGCTAACAGAACTTGGGTCTGTATCAGCCCCTCCGTTATTTAGTGTTCCGTATTTAGAAACTGGAACAACCTCAGTAGTAGAAGCAGCCACAGAATATGGAGCAACTTGCAAAGGAGTAGAACCCGTTAGATCACCTGGTGCTCCAGGTATAATATTTTGTAAAGGTATTGCAAATGATAAAGTGTTTTCATAAACTATGTTAGGAGTTGGAGTAGTATCAGTCCATTCAACCCCTACGTTAAATGTAAAAGTATCATTCGCGGCAGACGTGCTTGTGTAGGTAAAATTCTGTAATATTTTAAATCTAAATTTATCTGCATCAGCCGCTGTACCTTCTTCGTAACCAAATTGAGTAGATACATTCTCGCCAATAGCGTTGGTTACCGTCATCGATGTGATAGCTGTGTTTAATAGATTCGCTCCTTCTGAATTTATCACGTAAGCAAAATCAGTTATATAAGGTGAGTTCTTATCTCCAGTCGAAGAGCCACCACCATTGAATTGTTGAAATTCTCTAAACTGTTCATTTTGAGGTCCAAATGAATCAGGCCCCTCGAAACCAGTCAGTATGTCAGCGTTTAAATCAGCCACTAAACCAGTGCTTGTTGTTTCCCAGTATATATCTAATAAAGATTCTACTGGTTCTGTTTCATAAACTGCTAAAAACGGTTTCATGTTCACCACATTAGCAGCAGTCGTGTCTCTAGCGGATACTCCAATGGATTTTTCTGTAGTAGAAATTCTAGCTATAAGAGGATTTGTGTCTATATCGTAAAAACATAAATTACCATCAACCCCCTGGCCCGACGCGTCAGTTCCAGTATCGGTAGATAAATTTACAAAGTTAAAATTAAGATCGTTAGCGCTAGCTATAGTAGAAACGGTATGACTTAATGCGTTTTTGTTACCAGTAATATTTGGAAAATACTGGACGTTTGTAGGTAGCGTTGTTCCGTCTGCGTTTCCACCAGTGTTGTTAGTTACTCTTCCGTATAGTTGAACAGAACTTCTAAATTGCTGCTGGGTTGGTCCTACTTCTTGTAGGTCTCTAGGTATTTTGTTTATATTATCGTTAAAAAGAACCATATGAGCTGTTACGTCTATTTCACCGTTTGTAGGAAAAAATCCGTCAACTCTACCAAGAGTAGATTGGCCAGGGTAACCGTTTAATATACCTGGAACATAAGCGTTATAATATTCTTGTTCTTGTTGTTTTACAACAACCTTGTAACTATACCAACCAGTAGGATTTATAGTGCTATAAGCAAATTTTAAATCTGCTATACCGACAGGTAAGTCCTCATTAGGTAGATATATACTACTAGGTCTTCCTCCTTCATATGCTCCGTCAAACTTTACAGTGTACGCGCTACCAACAATAACAATACTTGAAACTTTCACAAAATCTCTATACTCTCCTCTTAGGTAATCTCCAACTTGAGGGAAATTGCCATTGTTTGGATAAGTAGTACCTACCTCAAATGAATATCTACCAGTAGTAGCGTTTCCATCAATCGACACGCTACCTGTTTTAATAGTAAAACCTATACCGGTAGTAGTGCCAGTTCTAGGTTCTGCATAAAGACCTGGAGTACCAAGGTCGCTTATTTTACTTGAAATTATAGGAGTGTTTATAACTACTTGCATTATATCTCCAAACCACGATGGTATATCTTGAGTTGTGGTATTGTAAGGATTATATAAAGTTGAGCCTTGAAAAAACGCGCCACCAATAGTGGTACCATCGTCCACTGATGATAGTATAACAGGGGATGATCTACCGAATTTATCTGCTAATATAAAACCAACTTGATAATTTCTGTTTTGTTTTATAGAATGATTAGGGTATTCTATCCAGTTATCAAAAACACCTGTGCTAGATTTATCTGCTATAGCAGCATTGTAGTTAATAAAATTTGGTGGTGTATGTTTATCAAAGTAATTCCCATATATAATTCTATTACCAGCACTTTCTTGACCAAATGCTCTAACAGGAACTTTGTCGTAAACTCTAGTTGTTTGAGCTTCTACTAAAGTTTTATAAGGTTTTCTTGATTGATATTCGTAAGAGTAGATATTATTAACCCCAAGTTGAGTAGATATAGTAGACATAGGTACGCTTTCTAAAACTTTTGCAACAAGTCCATCAGATTCTTTAAATAAAATATCTATTTCGCTTATCTTGTACGTGTTTTCTATTCTGCTAGCTGAATCTGGTAAAGGAATTTGGCATACAATGTTTTGTACATTATTTTTCATAAAATCTACAACAGTAGATCTATAAGCCGCATCTTGGTCACCTTGTAAAAAATAACCTTTTTGCGATGGTATGTATGCTATTTGGGTAAATGGAGCCATTAAAGAGTATTCTCCGTCTTCAAATTTAAACCTATAAGAAAGTCTAATAAATTTATCTTCTAAATAATTAGGATCACCAGGCCAAGTGTTATCATTATCTTTGTTACTCATTGTTGAAATTAATAACAAAAGATCTTGAGCGTTTATAAAAGCATTAGGAGCAGCGGCGTTAACAGTTACGTCAGTGTTTGTGCCATTTAAAACTACGGTTTGTATAAAAACATAATCTGCACCTGTTATTAAGTTACCTACAAGTTGGCAAGTTACTGATCCTCCTATGAAAGGACTAATACTAGAAACAACATCACCAGCTAAAGTAAAGGTTGTAGTAGTTCCTGCACCACTAACCTGTACTTGTAGTTTTTTTATTAAACTTATTGGTTTATAAGGATTATATTTTGCTACTGATATTTGTGATTCAGTTTTATACCATCCATTATCCGTTAAAGCTGTTGCAACGTTTATTTTTCTAGGTTGGTTTCTGTTGTCAGTCCAAAACAATAATTCTTCTAGTAAATTAATGCCATATATAGGTGAATCTGTTGAAAAATTTAAAAAATAACCCTCAACAAGCAAAGTGTACGTGGATGTAAGTTTATTGTACACGTAAACGTAATGACTAGTTGTAGATAAAGCAAGCGCGTCTAAATCTGTGCTAGTGTTATCTGTTAAAAAAACAAATACTTGATTAGTTCCATCATTAGAATAAGATCCTATAACTTTTAAGTCAGCGTTACCTAAGTCTGTTCCAGTAACAAGATTATTACCAATAACGTTTTCTAATGCTCCAATATCGTTCTCTTCTGATCTACCAACAGATATGTTGTTAGCATCACGATACTCTCCGTTTTGGATAAGTCTATCGTCAAGATCTTTATTCATTTTAGACTTTATGAAGCTATTTTTAATTTCAGCCATTTAATTTAGTGTTTAATCCATTTAGATTTACCTCTCATTACTTGAACTATTTCATCAAGTTTTATATTAGATAGTCTTATTTTAGCATTTCTTAAAGCACTTGATCTGTCTCTCTTAAATCTTTGTACTACATACTCTTGTACATTTGATCTAGTTGATAAAATACTATAAGCAATATGCATATATAAAGCTTGTTCAGCCATTTTAGGTATTTTAGTATCTAAATCATAAGCTAAACCATCTGACACATATTCTAACATTATTATTTTTCCAGTTAAATCACTAGAGAAGTTAATAGTTCCTTGTCTTTCGTCCATATTAAACCAACCGTTAGATTGCATATTTACTGGATCTCCTCCATATCTTTGACCGTAGTAACCACCATATCCCCAGTTTTCTCCCCACCAATCTACTAGACCGTTGTTTAAATCTTGTTGATTGACAGCTCCGGTTATTAATCTAGTATTAGCTTTAGCCCATCTTTCGTTGGTAACAGAAGAACCTTCTAAGTTGTCTCCAAAATTATCTTGAGTTATGTTACCAGCTTGATCTTGTATAGGAGCCTCATAGGGACTACTAGTTAGTTGTGTTGGATATATAGTATGTTTAATACCTAATCCATCAACCCATGACATCTTAACGTAGTTGACGTAGTCCTGAGGTATTGGTACAGATAAATTTGGAGGTATAGACAATTCTTGGGATTTAATACTTTTTAAAGTATCAAAACTAAATTCTTGTAACCCACGTTTAGCATGAAATATAACATCGTTTCTTTTTACGTCAGATATTAACTTTTCACTACCTACATAACCAACCATAAAGTTATATATAATATCGTTTAAACTAGTGTATTCGTAATTTCCGTAATTATTTTCAACTGCATCTGTCTTTAATTGTACTTTAACATAAGTGCCAACATTTTGAGCAGGCAGCGTTAGAATACTAGTGCTATTGTTAGGGTTTGTTGCTAAAACAAAAGTTGTTATATAAGGTGTCCAAACAAATCCATTTGTACTCGTATATAGTAAAAAGTTGTTTAATGTGTAATCGGGGTCGTTAGGGTTCCAACTTGTTGCGCTACCTAATGACAATTGCGTGTTAAAGGTAAACGTATATATAGTAGTAAGAGCTACTGAAGTATATAGTATCTGCGCGCCCGCGTAATATTGTAAGTTATTTTCGGTGATTAATCCACCATCAGGTCTTGGCATAGTTTACATTTTTGAATTTTGTTGTTCTTGAGCTATTTGCTGCGCTGCAACTTGTATTATTAGTTGATCTTTTACCACAACACCAGCGTAAAGTAATACTTTTAATATAACGTTACTTTGTTCTGTTTTTGATAATTCAAAATCTACAGAATTAGTAGCGTTGTATTGATAATAAGTTTGTCCACTTGGAACTGTAAAATTCCACCTTACGTCTTTTGGTTTTCTAAGATAAGAAACCGTAACGTTGCTAGTTATAGTAGTAGGATATAATGTTATTTGATCATTTTCATACAAATACAAAGGAAAAGCATTTGTTGGTTTAGTAAGAGGAGACGAGTTTACATAAAGTAATTCGTTTCTTTCTATTAATTCTGCTTCCTGCGTTCCTTGGTATATGACACTGCCTAGCATGTAGAAGTCTTCTGGAGCAGCGGTGACCACTATAGCAGCGCTAGCTGCTGGCAAAGCATTTAGTTGTAGATTTATACCGTTTATAGAATACGCGGTTGTTAACACTCCATTTATAGTAACACTTATAACGCTAGAGGCTAATTGAGAAGATGTGATTGTTGTAAAAGGAAAGGAAAGTAGGGTGGAAGGATTTGCTACTGTGAAATTTTGAACAGCGGCTACTTCTCCAGATGTTGGTAAATTAAAAGTATTAGAACCTACAGCTATAGACGTAGCTGAACCTATTGTTTTGAAGATTTGAATATCTTCATTAATATTTTTTATTCGATCAGCGTATTCGCTGTCGTTATCTGGCACTCTTAATTGTTGATTGAGTTCATCAAAGTAACTTTGGAAAATCTCTAGTTGTACTTGAGTACCTATTTTATTAAACTCATCAGGGGTCATATAACCTCTCTGTTCTTTATTAAGTATCAATAAAACTGTTTTGTAAACTATATCTACGTTTATTGCCATTATGTATTTTTATTATAATATTGGGCCCGAGTGAACGAGCCCTATATTAGTATTACAGGTTAAGAGAGTTTTTTCTCTATTGATTTGAAAACTTCAACACCTTCATCTGTTTTTAACCATGCGGCAAAAGCAGCATATGGGTTTTCATCAAATGGAACTGTCATAAGTTTCTTCTTATTAGTGCCCCAAACAAAATCTCTATTTTTATTAACTAGAGAAATAATCCCTTGTTCAGTGGCTTTTATACCGAAATTTCTTAATTGAATGTTTTCGTCTTTGGCTAAATCAATAAACAGTTTAGGGTTTTTCTTAGCAAACAATAAGATATCTCTTTTTAATTCTTTAGAAGTTAACTCAGAAACATTAGATCCTACTTCAACTCTTAATATTGCTTCAGCATGTTCTATATCCATGTTTTTAGCAGCGTTTAAAGCTAGTAGTTCTATTTCTAGGTCAATTAATTCATCTTGAGCAATAGCTACTTTGTTAAATTCAGAGTATCTTTTGTTAACATCAGGATGATATAATGATAATAATTTTTGTAAAGCTTGGTTTTGCTTTGGAACATGTAATGATCCATCTTTAAACATTATATGCGCTAATGTAGATTCTCCTTTTTGTTCATCTATAAATGGAGAGTTTTGATTAGTTGCATATCTTAATGCTCTTTGATTTTTTGTTACTTCATCAAACCATAGCAACGGATATTTTTCAGTGTGCCTTGATTTTAACGTGTATGTAACTGGAGAAATTGTACCTAGTAAAAAGTAATTTCTATCTTTTATTTCCCAACTTTTGTCTGTAGGGGAATACTCTTTTTTTGTTTTTGACATGATATAATATAATATAAGTTAGTAAAAATAAGAGTAACAATTACCCCCGTTAATACAACGAGGGTAAGCGTTACAATAAATATTAAGCTACAAATAATACGAAATTATTCGCTGCTTGTGTACATAGACATCTTTCAGATAAGAAATTGACCTCCATAGCATCTAACGTAGAAGTAAACGCACCGCCAACAGAACCTGTTAACCATGATTTCATTCTTCTATCATCTGCTTCAGAAGCTCTATATCTTACATGTAAGAAAGGTCTTCTAATGTTTGTACCTAGTAATTGATCATATACTGTACTTGTTCCAGCAGGAATTAATACACCATCGATGTTATCACCATTAACAAAATTTGAAGAACCACCTCTTGTAGAAGCATCATTCAAGTATTTCCATGAAGTCTTGTAGAAGTCATAAGAACCTCTTCTGAATCCAGAAAAACCTAAATTCAACGCCATATCTTCAGAGTTTTCAAATACACCGTAAGATGTACCTCCAGCTCCGTAAGAATTTTGTTGTGCTAGCATGTTGTCAAATAGTAACTCAGTTTTTCTATCTAAGAAAAGCATGTTTTCTTCAATAGCTCCTTGAGTATCTAAATTTTCTAATACAGAATCAAAATCCTGTAAAGATCCAGCATAACCAGAAAGAACATTACCTCTTGTGTTGATTGCAGAGAATAAACCTTGCGTTCCTTTTACAGGAGCACCAGCAGTAAATCCAGGAATAACTCCTGCAGCACCAGCACCAGCAGCACCAGATGCAGCAACGGTAAGTTCACCTTCAACCATACTCATTTCTAAGTAATCTTCAAATCTTAATCTAGTTTCACCTTCAGCTTTTAGATACCATAAGTATCCAGAAGTTCCATCTTCAGCAGCAACTTCAACCCAACCAATTTGAGCAGTATCAGAACCTGATATAGCATATCTAGACTTTAAGATAATTGGAGAATTAGAAAATTGAGTGAAAGAAGGAGTGATAGACTCGTTAAGAGGGCCAAATGTTCCTTTTGCATATTCAGAACCGTATACAAACACTTTTAGTCTAGCGGGTATTGCTGCAGCAGCAGCACCAGATACAAAAGCAGTAGTATAAGATAAAGCAACGAAAGAAGTACCACCAGCACCAGCATAACCAGTATTTGTAGCAGAATCACTAATAATAGCTTTTACTGTAAAAGCAGGATTAGTTGGATCCATGATTACAACTGTCATGTTTTGGTAAACTACGTTAGTAGCAGTACCTGGAATAGTAATACTAAATCCATCTGCATTAAGAGCACAACCATCATAAGCGATGTGTAATCTATTTTGTTCAGACCAAATTACTTGATCAGAAGACATTGGCATTTCAGCGCCAACCATTCTTAAGAAACCTGATAACGTTCTGTTTCCATAACGCTCTACCTCAGCTTCGTAAACCTCAGGTAGGTATTGTTGTGCAAAATCATTTGCACCATTGTTAAATTGTAGGTAGTTGTTAGTAAGCAGCTGTGGAGCTTGCGAAGGTAATAAACCACCAAATTGAGGAGTTAATATTCCCATAATTTTAGTTTTTAATTTTAATTGTTAAATTTTCTTTTAGTAATCTTCAACTTAGAGCTGTCCATCCCATTTAACGCTTTAACCTTAAATCCTTCTACAAAAATATCCCCAGCGGTTTGACGTGGTCCGTCTATTGTTGGGTTTTTAGAACTTTCCATAACAGTTTTTACACCATCGGTTTTTCCTTGTTCGTAAAAATGACTTATAATTTTATCTACGTTTTGAGCAGCATACATAGCTTTGTGATAACCTTTCGGATCATTAACATTACCTTCTGCGTCCAAGAACTTCTTGACAAAGTTGTTAATATTTGATTGATTTTCAGCAACTTGATTTGGGTTTTTTATTCCATATCTAAATTTCTTTTCTCCGACTTCGAAATCAAAACCTTTGAATTCATCGTTTAAAAGTTCTTTAGTGTCATGTAAAAACTTGTCATGTCGCTTTGTAGCTAATTGTTGATCTTTGTTGTAGCGATCGAAAAACTCTGAAGCCTTTTGTTGTTCGGGATTACTACTAGGTCTCAACTTGATTTCCTTGTAATACTTATCCTTCATTCCATTTAAAAAGTCTTTAGCTTTCGCGATCTCTTCTTTTTTTGCGAGTTTCTTTTTTCGGATATCTCGCTCCTCATCTATTTCCTCATCAAATTGAAAATTTTCTTCCATTACAAATGTAAGATCTTCATCAGTTAAATGTGGTTTAGTATTTTTATAGTATTCTTTAAGTAATGTATTTTCGTCTACGTTACTGTAATCTGCGTTTAATCTAGCGTAGTCTTCTATTGTTCCACCAGTTTCCTGCATGAACTCGACTAGTTTTTCTACGTTTTCTGGTAAATCAATTTTAGGTTGATTGTATACTGGGGTTGAAGCAATTTTCTCTGTATCATTAGTTATTTCTTCTAATGTTACAGTGTCTTCGTCTTCTTTAGTTTCACCAAGTTGAATGGGCTCTGGTACTTGTTTGTCCACTTTAGCCAAATCTCCGGTTTGTTTTTCTTCAACCAAGTCTCTTGTTTCTGTGACTGGAACGGCATCTTGTTTTGGTTTTTTAGTTAAATCCACTTTTATGGGTGCATTTGATTTTTTCTCTCCCATTACTTTAGCGGATTTAATTTTAAAATCCCCCTCTTGTTTAATGGTTTGTTTTGTTTCTTCTGACATGATAAAATATTATATAATTATTAATAAAAATGTTATTCAAATTGACTTAAATTAAAACCAGATAGGTTCTGACCTTCGTCTTCAAAGTCCTTAGGTGAAGAATCATTTTGTCTTTGATTTATCATCTCACTTTGTTGTGTAGCTTGAATTTTACTACGACGATCTTTACGATCTTCTATGTATTGTTCTTTTTCTTTTACTGCACCTAATTGTACTTCAGCTAGTTGTAAATCATAACCAAACTGAATTTCCATTTCTTGGTGTTTGATTTGAGATGCCATTTGCATTCTTTGTATCTCCATTTGAGACTTAGCTTGATCATGCTGTACTTCTGATTCTGTTATAGCTTGCTGTTTTTGTACTTCAGCCATAGCAGCTCTTTCCGCAGCCTCAGCATTTGCTTGAGCTTGCATTTGAATATTAGCCTCTTGTTGAGCTTGCTCTCTTGCTATTTTCTTTTTACGCTTTTGCTTAAGAAGATCGTTAGCTAATTTTAAGTTTCTAATTTGGCGTATATCTATAGCATCTTCTAGATCAATACCTCCAGATTGTAAAGCAACTTGTATATTTTGTTCTAATTGAGCTTTTTCTTCATCTTCTGGCTCTAGTTCTAAGTATATACCAAAATCATGAAGATTTATATTTTGTATTTCATTAAGAGTAGCTGTATTATAAATTGATACGCTATTCTTTAATGCGTTTAAAGTTAAAGGAAAGTTTATAGAATCAGCTACTTTTAAAGATATATTTTCACAGGTTTTAAGAGTTATCCATAAACTAGATTGTAGTATGTGTTTTGTAGCTGTGTTAGAAGCGTTTGCTGCCATTTTTTGTAATCCTACTAAAGCATCTTTTTCTGGCATACTACCGTCTCTAGCTTCATTAAGACCTGTAACGTCTCTTATCATTTGTAAGTAATACTGATAAGTTTGTATTAAACTTTGAATTTTAGCTTGGCCAGAAGAGCTATTAAGCTCTTGTATAGGTACTTTGCCTCTGTTTAATTCACCGTCTTGGGTAAGTGATCTACCAACTATCGAACCAGTTTGGAAGTACATATTAAGTGCTTCCGCTGGATTATAGTTTGTTCCGTTACCTAAATCAACTTCAGCTAAACCATCCATATCTAAGAATACACCATCTGGTACTATTCTAGACATTACTTGCTGTAACTTTAAATGAGTTAGCTGAATCATATCAGCAAAACCAGTTATTCTACTAACTAGTGAATCAATTTTACCTTGGTACATTCTTGGAGCCGCTATAGCGTAACTCATTTCTACTTTAGTAGTATCAGCAAAAGGTCTTGTCATGTTTTCAGCAAGTTCCCATTGTAATATTTCGTTATTACCGAGTACTTTAGCTCCGTTATATAAAACCTCTATAGTTCTTGATACTTTTGAAAACGTATCATTCGGCGGAGGATTAAAATCATCTGTCTTTTGTATAGTTTTTTCTAAACCATATTCAGTCTCTTTTATTTTGAATACTTGATTGTTATAAGTTTTGTATTCAAAAAATAAAACCTGAACAGTATTTGGATCGTAAGTATTCCAGCCATAGATTTGATCTCTACTACCTGGAGTATCTTGTATTCGTTTTAATTCTTCTTGAGTTAGTTTAGGAAATTGTTTTTTGATTTCAGGTATTGTTAATGATTTTACTTCACCAACATAATATACATCTTCAAAATTAGGATCTTCTGTATAAGAGTAAATTAATCTAGAAGGATCCACGTAATCTATAGTAACACCATTAGCTTTGTTCCAATGTGTTCTAGATGCTCCGATTCCTAAAGTAACTAAATCATAATTAACTCTACGATTAATTAAATCAAAACGATTTTTATCTAGTATATTGTTTATTACTTCTTCTTCGGCAATTTCAATAGACTGCTTGTAAGAAAGTTGCATGTGCAAATCTAGTTCATCTTCAGATTCTGGAAGAGAAGATGGATCTGGAGAATTAAATAAATTAACGCCTAACGTATCGTTTAAATCACCTAAATACTGCTTAGCATACATATCTTCTAGTATAGCGTTAGCGTAGTTAGTTCTTTTTTTCATAGACTCAGGATCTTGAGCATATGCTTTTATTTCGTAAGTTTTATTAGATAAACCGTTGACCACGATATCAACAAATTTAGATATAACAGCAACTGGTTTCCAGTCTAAATTTAAATAAGATAAATCACCATTGATAGATAACTCATCTTTATATTTTTGAACAGATTGTTCTCCTCTAGCATATAATCTTAAGCTGTGAAATCTATTAAATGAAGTGGCAAATCTAGTACCATTGCCGCCTTGTCTAAACCATTCTCCTTGCACAGCAAAAGCAACTTTTTTTCCATACTCCCATGAATTCTTTTCTTCGTCACTAACAACTTGACTAGGGAAGGCACTATTTGGATTTGTGTATATGTTCATTTACTTGATTATTTTTGAAATCTCACCGTGATTATCGTATCTTTTTATACCAAGATCTACAGGTTTTCTTATTAATTTATTAACTGGAGCATATCTATTCTTATTACAAGCCATTATAGCAAGTCCAGAACTAATAGTTGCATCGTGTTTTGTTCTATTGTTTATATCAAATGTTGCCCAGTCTTCTAACGTTCTTTGGAAATACATGTCTCCATAAAAATCACCTAAAAATCCAACTCTTGTTTCTATATAAGATTCAATAGCGGCGGCATGCGCTTGTTTAATGTCTTCACTTGAGTTAGGTATTCCACCTATTTCTCTTTCTGTTACTGATAATTTATTATAAGTTTTATCAGGTCTATTCATACTAAAACCTCTGTATCCTCTACGTTTAAAGTGATAAAGTAATCTAGGTTTGTTATTTTCACATAATATTGGCATTCCATAAAATATACAAGCCATTAAGACTTCTTCAAAAAATATTTCAGCAGTTTGTGGGCGAGCAACATATTCTAAGAAAAAATGATCTGGAGGCATATCTTCCATACTAAACTTAGTGAGTCCATGTAAAGCCCCGTTAGATCCTTTACCATCTACCGTACCTGATATATCATAACTATCACAACCAAAAGCACCCATATGCTCATTGCCTGGGTATTTTATTCCATTTTTTACTATAATTCTATTTTGTAAATCAACTCCAGGAACCCAAGATATAAAAAACCTACCATCTTTATTTGGAACAAAAATAACTTTAGTATCCCTTATTCCGTTTTCCCATTGAAAACTTCCTTTAGTAACAATTCTTTGTTGAGTGATATCTTCGTTGTAATCTATTTGTTGGTATATTTTAGTTAGATTAAATAAAGACTGTTTTGATTCATCCCTGAAAGCGTGTTTTGTTGTACGCGGAAACTGTCTGTAAAATTCATTTAAGCCATCTGGGTCATCCTTAAGACCTTCTACCTCATTATCCCAGTATTCAACAACCCCGATTTTGATTGCGTTTCCATGAGGTCCAAACACAGGTTTTTGTGGGGTCTCGAAGACAGGGTAGCCATAAGAATCAATGTATCCCTCGTAGTTCCATTCCATAGGAATGAACAAAGAATAGAGTCCTGAACGAGTTTGTCCATTTGCGTTTCTTTTATTAACGTTTGAGTCATCGTATAGTTTTTTAAAATTTCTACCACCTTTGTCTAGAGCATTTGAAGTACTACCCATAAGGCATTTACCAATTACTCTACTACCTAATCTTAATGTAGTTTTTGTAACTCTCCAGTTGTTTAATATGTTGTTAGGTCTTTCCCATTTACCTGATTCATCATGAACTAAAAGCTTTAGCTTCTCCCCATCATAAGCATTATCTCCAGTATTCTTCCAATCTATAGTTGTATCTAGTCCAGCAAGATCTTCTGGTTTCTCAGTTGATACAATACTTCTTCTTGTGAATTTAGAAGCTGGTACACGATAAGCTAGTTCAGTCTTAGGACGATCCATACCGTCTTGTATTGGTTTAAAGAAAAAAGGATAATTAACTGATATTGGTACTATCTTATCTGTAAACATTTTCTTAGCATCTGCACCAGATTTAGATAAAACCCCAAAACGTGCATCAGTTGATATTGTAGCCATGTCAACCGTAACTCCAGACGCCATAAATGAAAATCCAGAACGTCTGTTCTTTAAGTAAGACATACCATAACATCTATTATCGGCTCGGCAAGCTTCCCAAAATATAAAGAACAATCTATTTGATTCTCTAAAATCAGGTTGGCCTACATCAATCTTTGACCATTGCAGGTACATATAATGGCTACCAGTAATATAAGTAGATTTATCTTTATTAGTATACCAAAAACCCTCTTCACGGTGCTTGAACTCATTATCAATGTAATCGTAGTATTTTTCTTTGAATTCTTCTGGATATTCTCTCCAGTCAAATACTGTTTTAATTCTTTTTAATTCTTTAGGATACTCAAAGCGATTCCATCTGTTGTCCTTAAGAGTGTGTACGTTTTCAGCTTTGGGTAAGGCTATTTTAAGGTTTTGTATTTCATAAACCTCTCCAATCTGACCAGTCTTAGATATAACAATCATATCATGGTCCTCGTTGTATCCATACTCCCATTTGTTATACCTGTTTGTTCTTTTAAGAATTTTAGGTTTAACATGGTCAGGTAGTACTTTATATAGTGTTTGCTCGTACATTACTTAGATCTTCCTTCAGCAAAACCACGAAACACAGTTTCTTTTTTAACTTCCTTAGGTTTTTCTTCTAATAAGTTTTTCTCTTCTTCAATTCTATTAAGAATTTCAAAAGCATCGAATATAGCTAGTTTCTTTGTAGCTGCGGCGTTTTTTAATCTATCAGCTGATATATCATCCGCGGTATCTATAATAGCTTCTTTAGCAACTTTAATAAGTTCTTCAACCGCTATGTGCCCAGCTTGGATTATACTCAACTTCGTTTCCTTCGTATTCATATTTTATAACAATATCATTTGATTTCATACAATATAGACGCTCTCCTTCAACTAAAAATTCCCATTCACCA
>Ga0210003_1000781_pt1 | contig 28894 bp, 17 predicted proteins | sample LantaG_FD_182804 | JGI IMG/M metagenome (GOLD analysis project Ga0210003, IMG submission 182804) | Deep subsurface microbial communities from Baltic Sea to uncover new lineages of life (NeLLi) - Landsort_02402 metaG (SPAdes) (version 2) | ecosystem: Environmental > Aquatic > Marine > Oceanic >... | reverse complement strand
TTGTTGTTGTTGTTGTTGTTGTTGTTGTTGTTGTTGTTGTTGTTGTTGTTGTTGTTGTTGTTGTTGTTGTTGTTGTTGTTGTTGTTGTTGTTGTTGTTGTTGTTGTTGTTGTTGTTGTTGTTGTTGCCGTTGCCGTTGCTCGCCGTCGTCGTCGTCGCATTCGGAGCTCGACGACGAGGAGGCAAAGGCGGCCCTGATGCCGCTGCTGTCGCTGCCGTCAGAAGGTGGGAAGAGAGCGCCGCGCGCAGGGCAGCGGCGGCATCAGCAGCAGCGGCAGAAGCCGACGAAGGGCCGGCACCGGCGGCACCGCCCTCCCCGCTCCTTCCCCCTGCTCCTCCCCCCCCGACGGCCTCCGCCGCGGCGTCGGCCGCCTCGCTCGCGGCCGCGACCGCCGCCCGGATCGCCTTGGCCTGCTCGCACGCCCCTCGCAGCGCCCGCAGCAGCTCTGGCTGCTTGCTCAGCGCGTGCGCGGGACGCTTCTCTGCGTCTCCGTCTCCTTCGTCGCTGAGCAGCGGCAGGAGGTGGTCGGAGAGCGCGTTGCAGGTGAGCGGGGACTCGGCGAGCAGCGGGGGCAGCGACGCGATCGCGGCGTCGAGCGCCGCCCGCAGCCTCGGGGCCAGGTCGCCCCCGGGAGGGGGCAGGGGCTGGCCCGCCGCCGCCGTAGTCGTCCTTGCTCCTCCTTCTTCGTCGAGGCCCCTGAAGGCAGGGTCGATGCGGCGGATAAGGGCGCGCACCGCGGCGTCGCGCTCCCCCGGGGACATCAGCGCGAGCGCCGCGGGCTCCGAGGTGACGGCGAGCGTGAGGGCCTCGAGCGCCGAGGCCGTCCCCGCCGCCGCCGTCGCCGTCGCTGTCGTCGCCGCCGAAGGAGCAGGAGCAGGAGCAGGAGCAGGAGGAGCAGGGAGGGCGGCGAGAGCCGGAGCATCGGGAGCCGGTGTCGCCGCGGCAGCAGCAGGAGCGGCAATAGGAGCAGCAGCAGCAGCAGTGGGGGCGGGAACAGCAGTGGGCGCAGCAGGGGCTGCTGCTGCTACCGCTGCTGTCGCCGCGTCCTCGCCGCCGCTTCCGTCGCCCTTCTTCTCCTTGTGCTTGACCGGCGCCGCGGCCGAGACTTCCGCGGCGGCGTCGGCGATCAGGCCAGCGCCAGCAGCCACGCATGGAGCAGCAGCAACTGGAGCGACGGCGACGGCGGGGTTCGCAGCGGCGAGCGCCTGAGCGACGACGGCGCTCACCGCGGCCGCTTCCTCCCGCGTGAGGCTCTTGTCGGCCTTGGCCTTGGCCGCCGCCTCCTTTTCTTCCTCTTCCTCTTCCTGCTGCTGCTGCAGCTGCTGCTCCTGCTGCTTGGACTCTTTGCCCTCCACGATGAAGAGGACGCGCAGCGAGCTGGGGGTCGAGCCGGCGCGGGCAAGCCCCAAAGTCTCGGCCGCGGTTCCTGGGCAGGCAAAGCGGACGACGGGCAAAGAGGGCTTCTTGCTGCAAGAAGCTCCTCCACCAGCTGCTCCTCCTCCGGCGGCGGCGGTCGCCGCCTCCGCCTTGGCGCCGACCAGGCTCGCGAGCTCGTCGTCATCGATCTCGCCGTCGGGCGTGGTGGCGAGGAGCGCGAACTCGGGCGCGTCTGTGAGTGCGCGTGCGGGTGTGTTTGTGTGTGGAAGAGGTTATGTATGTTGAGGTGAGAAGAAAGAGAAGAAGAGAGTGGGAAAACTCGAAATTGCCCATCTCTCTCTCTCTCGAGGAAAAAAAAAACTCTCTCTCTCTCACCTTCCTTCCCGACGTTGAGCACAACCTCGACGTCGTTGCTCGTGAGCCAGGTGCGTCGGCCGTGCTCGTCTGGAGATTGAAAAGAGGTGGGATTGGTTTTTTCGGTGTGGTGGCGGGGAAGAGAAAGAGAGAGGAAGATGAAGATGAAGATGAAGAGGGAAATTGAGCAAAGAAGTTTTTTTTAACGGGCTCGGTCTTCAACTCCATGCCCCTCTTCTTCTTCTTCTTCTTCTTCTTCTCTCCTCTGCTTGCTGCTATCCTTTCTCTATCTCACCTTCTTTGCGCCAGCAGCCCTCAGCGTCGACGCAGGAGGACGCCGGCGTTCCCGACGCGGACGAGCAGCAGGGGCAGCCTCGCCCCGTGACGCCGGTGAAGGCGTCGACGAGGAGCTCCGCCGTCGACGACGACGACGACGACGACGTCGATGCCAACGTTGTTGATGCCGCCGAGGTCGATTTTGCCGCCGCAGCAGCGGCAGCAGCGATCAGCTCGAGGGTCGGCCCGTCGCCCGCTGCTGCCGCTCGGACCTGTTTTTTTTTTTTTGAATTTTTCAAAGGGCGCGAGTTCGATGAGACCGCGAGTTTGCATATGGCTGTGGTGGAGAGTGGTGCAGAGGTACGCCAGGGGGGGAGCGCCGCGTGGGGAAATGAAGCGAGAGAGCGGCGGAAGAAGGAGAAGAAGAAGAAGAAGAAGAAGAAGCAAAGCCCCCTTCGAAAAGGAAGGCGAGAAAAGAAGAAGAGAGAAAAACCAAGCTCGAAAAAGAAGAGCGCTGTGCTGCCGCCCCCCGCCCCTCTCCACTCGCTGCTCTCGCTCTCTCCCACCCAGAAACGGGGCCTGATCGCTTACCAGGCGGTGCTCATTGAGTCGAGCGAGGACGTGGCCTGCGTCGTGGCGCAAAACGAGAGCGATTTCCATCGTCGCGGGCGCGAGTTTTCTTTTTTCCTTCTTCTTTTTCCTCGCCGAAACGCCCCTCGCCCGGAAACGAGCGACGATTCCCTCCTCTTTTCGCTCTTCGCTCTTGCGCTTCCCGAGGGGCGAGGAACGGGCTGTTCTTCCGCGGGCAAAGGGGAGGAGATCTTCGAGTTCTCGCTGCCTCGAGGAGAAGAAGAAGAGGCTCGAGCCAGGGAACGGCAGGGGGCGCGCGTGAGAGTGAGAGAGCCAAAGCAGAAACTCTTTTTCGAAAACGCCGTGTTTGAAAATGATCTTCTGACCTTCGCCTTCCACCTCTTCAAAGAGGTGAAAGGCTCCGGGCTGCCTCTTGCTCTCTCCCTCTCTCTCTCTCTCTCTTTCGGGCCCCACCTCGCTTCCTCTTCTTTCTCTCTCTCTCTCCGCTCTCTCTCGCTCGCTCGCGCTCTAAATCCCCCGATCATTGAATTTAGAAATTTATAGATCCTTTTGTCTTTTGTTGCACGAAGAACCCCCTCTTTTTCGTCTTTCTTTCCCTCTCTTTCTTTCTCTCTCTTTCTCTTTCCCTTCTCTCTCTCTTTATCCCCCTTTCCTCTCTCTCTCTTCTCTCTCTCTCCTCTTTCCCCCCTCTCTCTATCTATCCCTCCTGGATCACCGCGTGCACCGCCTCGGCGGCTGCCGTCGAACCTCCTTTCCCCCTCGCAGCCAGCTTGAGCATCACATTGCCGTCCTGGGTGGCGCCGAAGGCGGCGCGCACCAGCACGTCGCCGGCTCCCGCAACGGAGCCGCAGAGCAGCAGCGCGTGCGACCTGGCATGCGGGGGCACGGCGTCGGAGCCCGAGGCCACGGCCAGTGGGCTCAGGGCGGCGGCGACGGCCTCGACGGCGCCCTCGACCCCGCGCTCGCGCTCCCCCAGACCGTATTCGTCGACGACCTCCCCGGCCTCGCCAAACTCGTCCCACGAGCGAGTGAAATCGGCGACGAGCGGCAGGCCCTTGAGGGCGTCCCCTGGGCCCAGGGGCACGGCCTCGAGTGCGTACTCGTCGTCGTAGCCGTCCCCGGGCTCGGCCTCTCCCGTGGAGGGGTCGATCTCCTTGACGGCGAACCGCAGCGTGGCCGGGAAGAGCGCGGAGGGGACGATGGAGTTTGAGGTCTCTTCGTCGTTTGCACATTCGGGGTTTCTTGCCAAAACGACGTAGGAGGTCCCGGGCTTCCCGTGCGGCAGGCTCGGGATCGCCACGGTCGCCTCGACGAGCCAGGCCGAGCCGGCGACTTCGACGTCGACGACGGCGCGCTCCAGGAGCTGCTCGGCCACGGTGTTGGCGCACTCGAAGGCAAGGACGATCTTGAGGTTGTTGGAAGACGATGTACCGAAAAGGTGCTTTGTCAGCGCGACGCTGTACTCGGTCTCTTCCTCCGTCAGCCTGAGCGGCGGCGTGGAGGCCGAAGGGGCGCCGAGGTGGGCCAGGGCGGGCACGGCGGCGAGGGCAGCCGCTGCGGCTGCGGCGGCGGGGTGGACGCCGCCGGCGGAGGCGGACGCGGAATAGCTCGACGAGCCTCCTCCGACTCCGCCACCGCCGCCGCCGCCTCCGGCGCCGCTCGAGGACAGGAGCGAGGCGTCGTCCGCCGCGGGCTGCGGCGGCGGGGCGTCCGCGGGCACCGAGTCCAGGTCGAAGGGCACGGAGGCGTCCCCGTCCAGGTAGGCGGTGAGGGCCGCCTCCAGGGCGCGCGGGCCCACGGCGCGAGGGAGCAGCGGCGGCGGCGTCGTCGGCTCTCCTCCTTCTGTCGTCGCCTCCTCCCCCTTTGCTGCCGCTTCCGCTTCCCCTCCCGCCGCATCGAGCTCGTCCAGCGCCAGCGCCGCCCTGTCCCTCACCTCGTCGTCCCCGTCAGCCAGCGCGCGCCTCAGGATCACGGCCACGCGGGGTCTGAGCCGCGGGAGGCTGCGCGCGAACGCCGCCAGCGACGACACGGCCGCGGCGCGGACGGCCGCATTTTCGAGGATCACTCGGTTGTAGATGTGCCTGACGTAGCGCTCCGGGTCCCTGGTCGCCGGGCCTTCGGCGCCCAGCAAGTGCAAGACGGCTGTCGAAAGAGACGTGAACTCGCAGTCCTCGATGAACTCGCAGAGGTGTCCCAAACCCGGCTCGCGCGCGTCAGGGATCGCCCTCACCAGAGACACGATCGCGTCGACGATCGCGCGCTTGTACTCGAGCCCTCCGTCCTCGCGCAGCGCCGACGCCAGGAAGCCCATCAGCGCTCGGTGCTTGGACGGGAACTTCAAACACAGGGCCCGAATCGCGGCCACGAGCACGACGCGGAACTCGTCACCGATGTCCCCCATCAGCGAGCCCACGTGGCCGAGCAGCCGCTCCACGCCGGACTCGGACCCGGTCTTGAGCAGCGTCGCGATCGCGAGCGTCGCGACGGAGCGGTTGGCGTCCGAGACCAGCGCTTCCAAATCGGCATTCGCCGGCGTGACGGCCTGAGGGTGCGCTCCGGCTGCGACGGCGGCCAAGGTGCGCACGGCAGCAAACCGTAAGACGGGCCTGGAGGAGCGGAGGTAAATTTGTAAAACGGCCACGGCCGGGGCGAGCTCGCGCGCGGTGACGCCGGGCATCCTCGCGACGGCCCTGGCGGCCTCGACCACGACCATCTCCGCCCTGTTGCGCATGCACCCTTCCAGGAACTCGAAGTAAGGCCTGGGCTCGTTGCTGCTCGAAGAGGAAGAAGGAGCGCCGGCCTCGGCGATGACCTGGGCGGCGAAGCGCACGAGCAGCACCTGCGCGAGCGGCGAGCGCGGGCCGCCGGCGCGCACGAGCGACGAGACCAGCTTGGCAACGGCCAGCCTGTCGCCGGCCCTGAGCGCGTGCGAGAGCGCCAGGGCGTGGAACTGCACCATCGGGTGGCGGGACTGAGCCGCCTCGCCGATCTCCGGGGCCCAGCGGCGAACGACGTCGCCTCCGACCGACGACGAAGAGCTTCCTCCTCCGGCAGCGGCGGCAGCAGCAGCGGCGGTGCTCCCTGCCGGCGGCGCCAGCAGGTGAGCAGCCGACACCAGCACCGCCGAGGCCACTGCGGGCGCCTTGTCGACCACGGCCTGCTTCAGGTACCTCTCGATCTGCGCCAGTAACCCCGCGTCTGCGATGGAAGCAAGCACTCGGATCGCGTTGGCACGGTAGAGGTCGACGGGCGAGTTCATGTCCTTCATTAGGCTCGAGGTGATGATGATGACCTCGTCCGGCCCGGGGCAGACGTCTTTGATCACCAAATAGACCATGCGCCTCAGGGCCGGGTCTCGGGCCTGGAAGAGCTTGGTCACCGAGAAGAAGACCTCGGAGGATTCTTTCTTGGTGAAGGTCTCCCCTTGCACGAGCAAGTAAAGTAACTTTGTGATGACCTGCTGGCAGCGGCGGGCGTCGACGTGGGCGTCGTTGAAGCAGCGGGCATCCTGGAGGGCCGCGCCCTTTTCGATGCCGTAGAAGGGGGAGTACTCGACTGGGGAGGAGGGGGAAGGGGGGGGGAGTGGTGGTGGGAGAGAGTAGGTGGAGGGGAAGAAGAGGAGGGGAGTGAGAGAGAGAGAAGAAAGGAAGAGGAGAGGTCCAACGAGAGTGTCGAACGAAGAGAGGCATCGATGGGGGAAAAGTCGTTTCGCTCTCTCTCTCTCGCTCTCGCTCTCTTTTCGCTGCTTTCTCCGCCTTTTCTTTCGAGGTCGCGAATTCAATTCGAGGTCACGCGATCGCTTGGTGCGGAATCGAGAGAGAACGAGGGAGTGAAGCAGGCGAAGTAGAGGCGCGAGAGAAGAAAGAGAGAAGACGAGACCATCGCGTCGTTTTTTTTTCTTGAAGCGAACGCTTTCCCCCTGCGCCTCCCTCTCGCGCCTCGCTGCATGGATTCAATCAAGAACCACCCCCGCGATGATGATTCAAACTATGCAAGAGATCCTCGTGCGTGATTGGGATCACGAGCAGCGGAAGTAGGGTGGAACGCGCTCGGAACCGTTTGGCGTGATTGCGCGATCGACATTGAAAAGAGAGAGAGAGAAGAAAAACTCTTCCCTCTCTTCCTTGTCCAAAAAAAACGCACTCTCGTCGACGTCCTCGTCCTTCTTCTCGGTGCGCAGGGGCGCGGACGAGTCCTGGGCCGTGGACGCCATGGTTTGGGGAGAAAAGAGCTGCGGAGTAGAGGCTTCGAACGACGACGATGCTCTCGCTTTTTCTCTCTCTCGCGGCGTCGACGGAGCTCGAGTCGAAAACAAGAAAATGGGCAAAGGCGGACGAATGCCACTTCAAAAAAACTTCGAACTCAAAAGAGGCAATCGAAGGAGTGCCTCCGACTTCTCTTTCTTCCCGCCTCATCTCCAGATTTTAACAGGCCGGAGAACCAGAGCCCCTTTGTTTCTTTACGATGGCGGACACAGTGCGGTGAGTTTCACAGCGAGAAGCGCTCGGACAAAGCTCGCATCTGAATGTCAAACGTCGTCGAACGTCGTCGAACGTCGCCGACGGCTGCATTCCGACACCCGTCACGCTTCTTCCCGCCGGCTCTGTGCACTATGCATCCTGCAGCGGTACCTTCTCGACACTCTCTACGCCGCCATGCAAAAAGAAGGATCGTCGAAGCTTTGCTCGCTCTTCGAAGCGACCCACATTCGGATTCGAATGTCTCAAAACTACTAGCCGCCGCTCTCTCTCTCTTTTTCTCGCTTCAACTCTCTCTATTCTTCTCTCACCTCTTTCTCTTCTCTCAACCCCCCTTTCCCCTCAACCCAAACTCACTCACTCAACATACAGCTACCTCATGGAGGACATGGTCCCGGAGCTCCAGAGCTACGTCTCCCAGGGCTACTTCTCCAAGGAAGAAACCAGGACGATCGCCAACGCGAGGCGCGACCACGAATATCGGTTGAAGCGCAAGGCGCCTCTGCTGCCCGACTTTCTCAGATATATCGAGTACGAGCGGGCCGTCGCCGAGCTGGTCCGGTCCCGCCGCAGGGCCATGGCCCCCGCGGACCGCCCGAAAAAGTCGATCGCAGACAGGGCAGGGGACCGCAGGGTGCACTTCATCTTCACGAGGGCCTGCCGCAAGTTCCGCGGGGACCTGTCGCTGTGGTCGGCCTGGCTCGAGTTCTGCGCTGCCTCGGGCTCGAGGAGGCGTGGGGGGAAGGTGGCCGCGTCGGCGCTGGCGCTGCACCCGCGGGAGCCGGCGCTGTGGGCTGCCGCCGCGGCGTGGGAGTACAGCGGGGGCGGCGGGATCGGAGGAGGGAGTGAGGAAGGGGGAAGCAGGAGGAAGAAGACGAGGGCCAAGGAGGGCGGCAGCAACCCGGCCGCGGCGCGCGCGCTCATGCAGCGGGGGCTCCGCGCCTGCGGCGCGTCGAGCGACCTGCTCTGGGCGGAGTACCTTCGATTAGAATTGGCGTACGCCGCGACGCTGAGGGCGCGGAGGGAGGTCCTCGGGGTTGGTGGTGGCGCTGGGAAGAAGAAGAAGAGTGACGACGGCGAGAGCGACGTTGACGAGAGCGACGACGACGAGAGCGAGAGCGAGAGCGAGTCTGACGACGAAGAGCTCGCAATCCTCGACGGCGACGACGACGACGAATCCGTTCCTCCACCTCCGAAGAAGCAGAAGAAGACGGCAGCAAAAGCAGCAAAAGCAGCCGCTCCGCCTCCTCCTGCTGCCGTTGTCGAAACCGACGCCGCTACAAAGGCGGTCCTCGACGGCCAGGTCGCCGCCGTCGTCGCTCGCTCCGCGGTCGCTGCCGACCGGGGCAACCTCGAGCGCCGCCTCCGCCTGCTGTCGACGCTGCAGGACGCCGGGAGGAAGAAGACTGCAGATGCTTCCTCCTCCGAGCTGGTCCTGGCGCTGCTCCCGGGGGCTCGCAGGGCCGCGGCCGAGCTCTACGAGGGGCTGGCAAAGGATTTCCCAAACGAACCCAGGGCGAGGGCCGTGCTAGCGAGGGGGGCCGTCGCCGAAGCCGAGCTGCTGCATTCCTCTAAGCCTTCTTCCGCTGCTGCTTCTGCTTCTGCTTCTGCTCTCGGCGAGTCCCTCGCTGCGTTCGACGCCGCGGTTGCCGAGCTGCCCGTCGAGGGGATGTTTGACGAGTTCGTCTCGTTCTTGAAGGAGAGGCTCGCGAAAGCAGAAGAAGAGAGAGAAGCAGGGGAAGCCCCGCCGGCGACTCCTCCTCCGTCTCAGCCGAAGAAGCGCGGGCAGAAGCAGCAACAACCTTCTCCTGCTGCTCCCGCTTCTTCGACGACCACGACGATCGAGCTCCTCAACAAGAGGCTCGAGCGCGTCTGCGCCGCCGCGGCAGCGGCGGGCGTTGCCTCCGAGGCGACGCTGCTCGAGTGGCCTCAGGCGGCGCTCCGCCGGCGGCGGGTCCGCGCGGCGCTCGAGGCCGCCGAGCGAGCGACAGACCCCGCTTCTTCCTCTTCTTCCGCTTCCGCTTCCGCCTCCTCCGCCGCGGTTTGGCGCGCCAGGCTCGCCCTCATGGGCACGCTCGCAGCAGCCTCGAGCGAAAGCAACGACAAACTCTGGGCTCAGCTCGCGCGGGCGACGCGCGAGGGAGCCTCCGCCGTCGCGGCCGCCGAGGCGAAAAAGTCGTCGGCCGGGTCTGTCGGCGCCGCCGCGGCCGCCGCGCCCCTGTGGAAGGAGTCGTTTGCCGCTGTCGCCAAGGCAGCGGCGGCGGCCTCCACCTCCTCTGGCGGGAGCAGCTCATCGAAGGCTGCTCTCGAGCAGGCCTTCGAAGAGCTCACTCGAGGCCTCGCGTCCTCGATCCTGGCCTCCCCTTGCTCGCCGGACCCGCGAGGGGGCCTCGGGGCGGCGGCGGCCGCGGCGCTCGTCGCTGCGCAGGCGCTCTCGGAGGGAGGAGGAGAAGGAAGTTCTTCTCCTTCTTCTCCTGCTGTTCTCCGCCGCCGCGCTCTGGCCGACCTCTTGCTTTCCCCCGGACGCCCCTCTCCTGGTGGAGACTTTTTCGACCTCTTACTCGAGATGGAGATCGAAGAGGCGCTGGCGCTGCAGCAGCAGCAGCAGGAGGTCGAGGCAGAGGAAGGGAGCAACGACCGAAGAAGGAAAGCTTCCGCCGCTGCTTCTGCCGCCGCCGTCGTCGAACGGTTTGTCGAAGCCGCGCTCGCAGCCCCGACAGCCCGCGACGACGCCAGGCCCTGGCTCCACTACCTGCGATGGGAGCAGGAGAGGAAGCCCGCGGGACAAGGGGTGGGGAGGGTGCACTGGAGGGCCGGCAAGGCGCTCCGGGGAGGAGCGGCGCATGAGTTTGCCTTGGCGGTTTCGTCGAGATGATTTATTTATATATTTCGTTTTTCAGTTTTCAAAAAAAAAAAGTAATGTCAATGTTACAGTTTTTTCTTCATTCCGTTTCTTCCCTCTATCTCTCGCCGCTGGAAGCACTGAGGCTGCGGTGGCGCTCCAGTGGGGGTGGCGGGCCAGGAGCTTGTGCTGCTGCTGCTGCTGCTGCCTCCCTCTCTGCCGAGGGCCTCACGACAGAGGGCGAGCGGCGCTCGCGCCTCGGAGGGGAGCGGCGGCGGCGGTCCCTGTCGTGGTGGTGCCTCTCGCGGGAGCGGCTGCGAGACCTGCCCCGGCGCTCTCCTCGCCTGTCCCTGTACCTGTCGCGAGAAGCGGAGCGCGAGCGGGAGCGTGACCAGGAGCGAGAGCGGCGACGAGGACTACGACGGCGATGATGACGATGATGATGACTGTCTCGCTCGCGCCTCGGCGACCTCTCCCTCGACCTCGAGCGGGGCCTCCTCCTCTCGCGCTCTCGCTCGAGCGCTCCGGGGCTCAGGCGGGCGGGGTCGCGGCCGCGGCCGCGACGGTCATCATCGTCGTTGGCGGCGTCTTGTGCGCGGGCCGGGGGCGGCGCCGCTTGCTGTTGCTGCCTCTCTGGTGCTGCTGCTGTCGCTGGTGCTGCTGCAGCTGTCACCGTCGTCACCCCTTCACCTTCTCCTCCTCCTCCTCCTCCACCGCCACCGCCACCGCCGCCGCCACTTGCTCCGGCCGCCCCTGCAGCAGCAGCCGCGGCCGCCGCCACCGTAGCAGCAGCGAGCATCCTCGCCGTCGCCTCCGGCCCCAACGCAACGGCAGCGGCCGCTGCAGCGGCCGCCTCTTCCTCCCTGCGCTGCCTCTTCCGCTTCGAAGCTAGGTCCTTGGCCGCGGCCTCCAGGAGCTGCGGCGGGACGCCCGAAGGGCCCACCGTCGACGCCGACGCCAGCAGCTTCCACAGTTCGGTGACGAACTTGGGCGTCTTGGCTTCCAGGAAAGGGGTCAGGTTGATCTGGAGCACGCGCGGGTCGACGGACTGTTTTTTTGGGAGGGGGGGACGCGAAAGGGGAAGAAGAGGTTGAGGGGAAGAGGAAGAAGAAATGAAATCGCCGGCCGTTCGTCGATGCTCTGCTTCTCTCTCCTCTCTCTCTCCTCTTCTCTCCTCCATCCAACTCACCTCTTGCCCCTCCAGCTGCTCGGCAATGTAGCCGTTGAGCACCTCGTCCTCGAAGCCCAGCAGCTCCTCGGTCCTGCGCGAGATCCAGCCGCGCATCACGGCCCAGTTGACGCGGCTCATGTCGACCGTCGACTGGAGCAGCTCCTTCGAGAACTTCATCGTCTTGAGCAGCTTCTGCTGCTTGTCCGAGAAGCGCGCGTCCTGGGCCGCAGAGACGCCGCGGAACCCGCCGGAGAAGGCCATCGTTTGGGAGTTGGGATGAGCGCGCGGGTCAAAGCGAAAGAAACGAGAGAGAAGGCGATCGAGTTTCTCGCCTTCGAAAAAACGAGAAAAAAATGGGGAAAAACGACAAAGGCGGTTTCGCTCACTCTCAAAAAAAAAAAAAAAAAAAACATCAATCAATCTTCGCGCGTCGCGCGCGCTTCCGCGTTCGCTCCCTGCCCTAGCTTTCGCGCTCGGCAAGCTCGCTCACGACATGGACTTTGTCGACAGCATGGCGTCTGCCTCGGCGGAGGCGCGGTGAGAGCTGTTCGAAGCGACTTCTTTTCACGAATGACTGAAAAGGACCTAGCCAATTCGAATTGCTGTCGGCGACCGACGCCCTTTTTTTCTCAACCCCCTCTTCTTCCTCCCTCCACCACCCCCAAACACCTCCACTAAACAGCCTCGCCCGCCTCACCGTCATCCTCACGCCGGACAAGGCCTGCTGGGTCTCTCTGCCCCCTCAACTGATCGGCAGGCTCCTCGACGGAGGGGCGCCGATGCCGCTGGCGCTCGACGTTTCCGTCATCGCCGGAGAAAAACCCACTTCCTCCTCTTCCTCCCCGCCTCGGCAACAGCGTTTCTGCGTCGCCTGGGGTGGGGGCGCCACGCCCGGGGGCGCAGCACCTTTCTTAGGCGTCCCAGCGGCGCTCGCTGCCCATTTGAAGCTCGAGGAAGGGGCGACGGTGGACGTGAGGCCTCTCTTGCTGAAGAGCGCGGGCAGCAACGACGCTGCTTCTTCCTCGACCTCCTCTTCAGCTTCGTCTGCTCCCCCGCCGCGCGCCACGCGGGTCTCCGTCACCCCGGCGTCGGCAGACGACTGGGAGGTGGTCCAGGCGCAGGCGGGGCTGCTCGAAGAGACCATCACGAGCCAGGTCGGCGTTGTGAGCGTGGGTTACCCTTTTCCCGTTTTCATCCCTCGCGCCGGTGGCGGGGGAGCTCCCGTGTCGCTGGTGGCAACGGCCATCGAGCCGCGGGGGTTCCCCGTGGCCTTTTTGGGTCCCGGGTGCGAGTTCGTCGTCGCTCCCGTGGCGCGGAGGAAGGACGAAGGGGAAGGAGAAGGAGAGGAGGGGAACAGCAGCAGCAGGAACGAGAGTTCGTCCTCTTCTCCTTCTGTATCGTGGCTGCGCGTCCTCCCTTCGGCGGCAGCCCGCGCCGCGTCCCGATCCGGGGCCCGCTTCGCCTCGCGGCGTTTGCTCCCTCTGCTGCTGGCCGAGACGGAGTCGATGCCGCGCGGGAAGAGGCTCGCGACTGTCGCCTCGATGACGGCATGGGCCCCCCGCGCGGCCGTCGAGAAGATTTCCAGAAGTTCTTCTTCGTCTTCTTCGAGTCCCGCCGCTTCTGGCATCGTCGTTGTCGCGCTAAGCCCCGACCTCAACAGCCGCTCTCCCAAGCTCTACCTCGCGCTGAGGGCTGTTGGGGACGAGGGAGAAGAAGCGGAAAAAGACGGAGACGGAGACGGAGACGGAGAGGCGTCGACTTCTTCCTCCTCGACAACCTTCCCTCTGCCCCCGGGACACCTCTCGCTCCCTTCGCCCGCGTCGCGCGCCGCCGGCGTCTCCCCCGGGAAGCGAGCCGCGCTTCGCTCCGTGGCAGCAGCAACACTGGCAGCAGCAGCAGAACCGCCGTCGCTTGTGATCCTGAGGCCTGACAGGGGCGCGGTCGAGCGGCGGAGCGGAGGAGGAAGAGGAGCCGGAGGCGGCGGAAGTGGTGGAGAGCGAGAGCAGCAGCCTTCCTCCTCTCCTCCCTCTCACCCTGTTCTCTCCGCGCTCTCCGCCGCGGGCCCCCAGGAGTTCGCGGCGCTGTTCTCGGCCTGGCTGGCCGCACAGGTAGTGGCAAGCGGAGAAGGGGGATCTGCGCCGGTCGTCGTCTGCGACGGTGCCCTGGTTCGGTTGGCGCTCGTCGGCGAAGACGAAGAAGGAGAAGAAGGAGACGAAGACCAGGAAGAAGAAACCACCCCATCTTCCTCTTCTTCTTCCCCTCCTCTTTACCTCGACTTCGCGATCGAGCTCAGGTGGCCCGCCGGAAACCGCAGGCCAGGGACGCCCGTCCTTTTATCCCCGAGCAGCGCTCTGCGGGTTGAGCTGGGCAATGCGGCGGAGCTGCTAGAAGGAGAAGAATCTTCCCCTTCTCCTCTTCTCTCCTGGCCCGACGGAGAGCCCCTCCCTCCCTTCGGCTCCTCGTGGACCCGAACGCACCTTCGCTCCCTGCTGCAACCCCTCCGCGCCCCGCTGGACGCCAGGGCCAGGGCTCTAATCCGCGCCGCGGGCGCGCAGCCCGCGACGAGGGCCGGCGGCGTCGTGCTGGTCGGAGCCCGCAACGCGGGCAAGTCGGCGCTCGCCGCGGCCGCGGCCCGCGCGTTCGCGCGCGACCCGAGCTGCTGCGCCGCGACCGTGAGGGTCTCGTGCAGGGACCTGGTCGCGAGCGCCGCCGGGGAAGGAGGAGGAGGAGGAGGAGGAGGAAATGGAGGAGGAGAGGGAGGTCTTCTCCTTGGGAGCCCGGCCTCGGCACGCGCCTCGCTCGCCGCATCGCTCCGAGCCGCCGCCGACTCCGCCCCGACGCTGCTCGTCCTCGACGACGTCGACGCCCTGGGCTCCTCCAGTGGCGGAGATGAGGACCCCAGCAACGGCGGAAACGAGCTGGGCTCCCTGGGCTCGGCGCTGGCCGCCTGGCTCGCGCGGTCGCTGCGCTCGCTGCTGCTGCCGCCGGCGCAGCCCTCCTCGGCCGCCGTCCCTTTGACGCCTCCTCCGATCGCGCTTCTGGCGACGGCCACGGACGCCTCCGCCGTGCCCAGCTGCCTTCGTGGGCCCGGCCTGCTCGAGACAATCCACGTCCTGCCTCCTCTGGGACCCAGGGAGCGCCGCGCGGTGCTCCGGAGGGCGCTCGCGGCGAGGGGGGTAAGAGCCTCGGCCGCGGGCGTTGCCTCCGTGGCGGCAGAGGCCGCGGAAGGGTGCGACGCCGCGGACGTCGCCGCCCTGGCCGAGCGCGCCATCCACGCGGCCGTGACTCGCCGGCTGGCCTCTGTCGCCTTGGGTAAAGGAGGGTCTGCGGGAATGAGCTTTGGAAGCGGTGGGGCGCCTCCGAAGATTTCGAGCAGCATCAGCAGCAACAGGAGGAGCGCGAATTCGTCGTCGTCGTCGTCGTCTTTTGCTTCTGCCGCTTCGCCTCAAGCAGGGAGCGGCAAGAAGAAGAAGAAGAAGAAGCAAAGGGGCGCCTTTTCGCCCTCTTCTCCGCTTTCTCTCATTCCGTCGCTGCCTTCTGTTGCTGGCGCGGGAGCCGTGCGAGTTTGCCGCTGCGATTTCGAGGAGGCGGCGCGCGGGTTCTCTCCAGCCGCGGCTTGGGCTGCAGGGAGCAGCGGCGGAGGAGACAAAGACAGCTCTTCTTTCTCTTCTTCTTCTCTCCCGCGAGGCTGGGAGGACGTCGGAGGCATGGAGGCCGCCAGGGAGGCCCTGACCGAGGCCCTGTCGCTGCCTCTGGCCGCGGCGAGACTCGTTCGCGGCAGCAGCGGAGAAGGAGGGAAGAAGAACAAAAACGGCAAGAAGAAGAAAACCTCAAGCTCTGCATCCTCCGCCCCTCCCCTCCGCCTCCGCACTGGCGTCCTCCTCTTCGGCCCCCCAGGCTGCGGCAAGACCCACGCGGCCCGCGCCGCCGTCGCCGCCGCCGGAGCGCGCTGCGTCACCGTGAAGGGCCCGGAGCTCTTGAACAAGTACATCGGCGCGTCCGAGGCCGCGGTGCGAGCCGTCTTCGCCCGCGCGCGCGCCGCGGCCCCCTGCGTTCTTTTTTTCGACGAGTTCGATTCGCTGGCCCCTTCCCGCGGGGCGGACTCGACCGGAGTCACGGACCGCGTCGTCAACGCGCTGCTGACGGAGATCGACGGCGCCGAAGGGCTCGAGGGCGTCGTCGTCGTCGCGGCCAGCTCGAGGCCCGACTTGGTCGACGCCGCGCTGCTGCGCCCCGGTCGACTTGACCGGATGGTTTTCTGCGGCCCGCCTTCCGGAGTGGAGGAGAGGAGGGCGGTGCTGGCTGCCGCGGCGAGGAGGCTGGTGCTGAAAGAAGACGGAGACGGAGAAGAAGAAGGAAAGGACAAAAGCTCCTCTCTGCTTCTCTTCGACGAGCTCGCGCTGAAGACGGAGGGCTTCTCCGGTGCTGACTTGGGGGCTCTGCTGTCCGAGGCTGCGCTGCTGGCTGCTAGGGAGGCCGTCGAAGAAGCGGAAGAGAAGAGGAAGGCGAAAGCGGTGGTGGAGAAGAAGAAAGAAGCGAAGGGAGAAGAAGAAGAGGAAGACGACGAAAGCGACGAAGAAGGAGAGGAAGAAGACGAAGTCGACCTTTCTTCTTCGACCTCTCTGGGCCCTCCACCAATCACCCGCGCGCACCTCCACGCCGCCCTGGCCGCCTCACGCCCCTCCCTGCCCCGATCGGAGCTCGCGGCGCTGGAGGAGCGCTACGCCGCCTTCAGGGGCACGCCGCGGAGGGGGGCACCGAAGGAGCCGGCAAAGGGGGCTCACGACCCCGGAGACGCGAGCAAGACGGGTTCGAGGGTGACCCTGAAGTGATTAAAGGGGATTTTTGTAACACCAAAGACGCTGAAAAAGCGAGCAATTGGGAACTAGGAGAGAGAGAGAAAGGGCGGAGGCGAAGAAGAGGGAAGAGAGAGGTCGAGGTCAAAAAAAAAAAAAAAACTTCGTCGGAGGGTCCAACCACAACCATTCAAATCAAAAAACAAAAAAAGACGAAACAGATCGCGCTGCCTTTGATCTCAATTGGGACTCGCGATGACGCCCTGTGTTCCTATCGGTCGAAGCGGGCACCTCGCATCTCCTCGCACCAAAGAGGGATTGGTATCTGGAAGCTCCAGGAAGAAGAGCTCGGCGCGATCGTCATCGAATTCGAATCTGCAAGCGTCCATCTCGTCGTCGTCGCCCTCGACTTCGACCTCTTCCCCTCCCCCACGGGTCGAGATCACCGTCGCCCAGTCCATCTCCGAGGTCAGCGCCGCCGAGTGGGACGCCCTCGTCCGCGCCCAAACCGAATACAACCCCTTCGTCTCTCATGCCATGCTCGATTCCTTCGAGTCCTCGGGCTCAGCGGCTCCCTCGCGCGGTTGGCTTCCTCACCACCTAGTCGCCCGAGAGGTCGAGACGGGCAAACTGGTCGGAGCCGCCCCGCTGTACCTCAAGGGCCACTCGCGAGGGGAATACGTCTTCGACCAGGGGTGGGCCGACGCCAGCCACCGGATGGGCGTGGGATATTACCCGAAGGCCGTCGGCGCGGTGCCGTTCTCGCCCGTGACGGGGCCCCGCTTGCTCGCCGTCGACATCTCCTCAACTGCGGCAGCGACGGCAGCGACGGCGAAGGCGACGGCAACGGCGACCGCAAACACCACAGCGAGCCCCACTACCACCACCACCGCGAGCGCCGACTCGGTCCGTCTGGCCCTGGCCGACGCCCTCGTCGAGCTCTCCACTTCCAAAGAAACGGGGGGGAGGGTCTCGGGCGCGCACGTCCTCTTCTGCTCCGAGGACGACGCCGCCGCGCTCGCGGCGACGGGCTCGTTCAAGCAGCGGCTCGGGCTGCAGTACCACTGGTTTAATCGGAAGGGCGGGCCGCACGCCTCTTCGGTGGCATCATCGATGTCTTTATCTTTTTCTGCTTCTGATGTTTCTGCTGCTTCTTCGACGAGCGAGGAAGGAGAGAGCGATCCGTCCTCTTCTCTCCTCTACTCGTCGTTCGAGGACTTCCTGTCTTCCCTGCGGCAGTCGAAGCGCAAGCTCGTCCGTCAAGAGCGCAAGCGCGCCCTCTCCTCCCCTTCCTCCGCCGCTCCTTTCCTGACGGTCTCCCGCGTGCGAGGGACCGACCTTCGCAGCGACGAGCTCGCGGCGTTTTACGATTTCTACGTCGACACCTGCGAGCGGCGCTGGGGCGAGGATTACTTGACGAAATCGTTTTTCCTCAACCTCGGGGAGAACCCGGACGTGATGATGGTGCTTGCCTCGGAGCCGGCGACCACGGAGATCGAGGCGAGGAGGAAGAAAGTCTCGGAGGAGGACGGGCTGAGGGCGAGGAGGGTGATCGAGACGGCGAGCACGGCTGCTCCGGTCTCTCCGCCCTTCACGCCCTTTGGCCCGCGAGGGAGGGCGCTCGCCGGCGCCCTCAACCTCGTCGGCTCGCACGCGCTCTTCGGCCGCAACTGGGGCTGCGACCCCCGCGTGCGGGACGTGCCTTTTTTACACTTTGAGCTCTCTTATTATCAGGCGATCGAGGCCGCCATCGAGGCGGGCTTGCCGCGGGTCGAGGCCGGCGCTCAGGGCGAGCACAAGATCGCGAGGGGCTACGTGCCGACCTTCACGCGCAGCATGCACTGTTTGAGAGAACCCAACCTCGACGCCGCGGTGGCGCAGTTCCTGCGGTCCGAGGCCAGAGAGGTCGAGTACGTGCTCGAGGCGATGAGCGCGCAGATGAGTCCCTACAAGAAGTGAAGGAAATTTGTATTAAAAAAATGTTGCGCTTTCTCTCTTTCTCGTCTCTCTCTCCGCTTCCGTCTCTCTTTCTTCTCTTTCTCTCTCTTTTTCGGGACACGGGGGCTGAGACGCAGTGATAACACACAGAAGGAAAAAAAACAAAGAGCAAAGAAACTCTGCCCCTCTCAGGCAGAAGGACCAGCACCTCCACCACCTCCACTTCCTTCACCTCCTGCCTCCCCTTCCCCTCCTCCTTCACCTCCTCCACTTCCTTCACCTCCTGCCTCCCCTTCCCCTCCTCCTTCACCTCCTCCTCTCCCTGCCAGCGCCGCCTTGATCCCCTCCACCTCCCTCTCCACCTCCCTCAGCGCCTCCCTGCCTCCCCCTTCCCTCCGCAGCCACTTCTCCCACCGGTCGTGGTCCAATTTCTCGAATTCAGCTTGCTCCAACTTCGAGATCGCGAGCAAGTAATGCTTCAGCTTCACCAGCTCCCGGTCGGTCGCCCTCGACCTGAACGACTTACGGAACGGCCTGATCACCAGGCCCTGCCTCGGGTTGAACACGTAGTTGCGCCTCAGGTCGTCGAACATCAGCGTGTTGTGCGGGCCGTAGCCGTGTTCGGCCAGTTTCGACCAGAGCAGAGGCAGAGGCTTGCAGTCGTAGACGCCGTGCTTGCGGGAGCGGACGGTGACCATCGCCCTGGCGTCCAGGTAGGCCGTGAGCTTGTAGTCGACGTGCGTGGCGCAGCTGGAAGGTAAGGGGCGGTTGTTTGTTGGAAGACGAACGGAAGAAGAAGAAGAGAAGAGAAAGAGGTGAGCAAGAAGAAAGAAGAAAGAAAGAAAGAAGCAAACGAAGAAGAAAAAACTATCTCTCTCTCTCTTTCTTACCCCAGCTCCCTCATCTTCACCTCGATCCACTTCATCGAGTTGGCCGACCAGATGAAGATGTCGAAGTTGGCAGCGTAGGCTGCCGACATAAACTCGTGAAGATGCGGCCTCGCGAGCAGCTCCGGTCTCTCCGCTGCGGACCCCAAGTCAAAAATAGTGTAGTCGATGTCGAGCACGAGAGCACGCGCTCCGGGGCGGGGCTGCTCCCTGAGTTTCAGCTCGAAGGCAGAGATGCGCCTGGCGAGTTTGGCCTGGTTATCCGGGTCGGAGGCGATCGCCGAAGGGTCGTCCTCGTCGTCGAAGAGCTGCTGGGCCGCCGCGGCGGCCGCGGCGTCGGCGGCGTCGTCCTCGTCGAGGAGGCCGCCCGTGGTTGCTACCGCCGCCGCTTCGGTCTCGGCAGCCACGAGCGCCGCCGCCGCTGCCGCGGGCGTGCCCATGACCATCAGGCGCGGCCCGCCCGGTTTCGGGGGGTTGAGCGCGGAGAGCGGGTCAGAGTCGACCGGGGGGCGAGGCCCCGAGCTCAGCTTCAGCCCCAGAACTTTCACCGACGCCGCCGGGACGTTAGTCTTGGCCTCCACCGCATTCTTGAGGTCGAGGACGGTCGAGGTCAGGGGGAGGGTGACGTCGAAGGCGTCGGCGCGCCACTTCAGGGCAAAGGTGATCGAGGAAGGGGTCGAGGTTGAGGTCGGGTCGGCCATCGAAATCGGTTTTTTTTCTTCGAAAAGAGAGCTTCTTCTTTGGCTCCTTTTTTCTTTCTCTCTCCTTCTTTCGTCGCTCTGTGCTGCTGTGATCAGAGAGGGAGATGTCGAGATGCCTCTCGGTGAAACAGAAGGGAGAAAGAGGGGGAGAAAAGTGCGGGACGACGACGACGAGTTTCAATGCTTTTGTTCGCTCGTCGAGACTCTCGAAGTGTGATCGAGACAGAGCTGAGCCTCACTCTTTTTTTCTTATTCGTCGGGCTCGCTCTCTCTCTCTTGCTCTTCTTCTCTCTTCTCTCTTCTCTCTCCTCGCGAGTTGAGAGGTTGCCAGCGCGTCCTGCCAGGAGGAGCCTCCCTGACACGTCGCGGCAGCAGCAGCCGCTGCTAGACGAGCAGAGAAGGAAGAGCAGAGGAAGCAAGAAAGAGAGAGAGAGAGACCGCCATCTTTCGATCAACGGCTCTCTGTCTGCTGCTGCTTCCTCTCCTTCGCCAAAAAAATCCACCATGGACGCCGACCCGCTCGTCAAGACGCTGCGGCAGGCGTTCGTACAGACGCTTTCGAGTAACCCCGTGAGTTTGTTTGAGCTCCCTAGTGGCTAGGAAAGAGGAGAATGGGGGAGCCAAAACATCGATTGAGAGGCGACGACGACGACGTCGACGACGACGACGACGACGACGACGACGACTGCAGGCGAGCATTCGTTTTTTTTTCAACTCACCTCTTCTCCCTCCTCCTCCTCTACTTCCTCCACTTCCACCCGTACAGGAGAACATCAAGCAGGCCGAGGCATCGCTCAAGCTCGTCGCGGCCGACCCTGGCTACGCGATAGCGCTGCTCAAGGTAAGGAGAGAGAAGAGAAAGAGAATGAAGAGAGAAGGAAGGAATCGATCGACAATTCCAAACATGCACCCTCAACCTCAACCTCAACCTTCCTCATCAACCTCGACCTCAACCTTCCTCAACTCAGTTCATCTCCACCGACGCCCCCGTCGAGCTCCGCCAGGCCGCGGCCGTCGCCTTCAAGAACCACGTCAAGTTCAAGTGGGAACCAGCCGCTTCCGACGACGGAGAGAACGACGAAGCGACGGCGAACGGCAACGGTAACGCTTCGACTACTTCAACCGCCGCTATCCCGTTGGAAGTGAAACACCAGGTCAAGGCCTCGATCGTCGCGCTGATGCTATCCGCCCCTCCCGCGGTCAGGGCCCAGCTCTCAGAGGCACTGGCCGTGATCGGCAGGTACGACTACCCCGCCAAGTGGCCAGAGCTGCTCCCGGACTTGGTCTCGAGGCTGCAGAGCGCAAACGCCGCTTCTTCTTCCCAACCCCTCTCCGCCTCCGCTTCCGCTTCCGCCTCCTCGGCCCCTTCGCTCGCGGCCACCCACGGCGTGCTCGCGACCGCCAACGCCATCTGCAAGCGGTACCGCGGGGCCTTCATGACCGACTCGCTGTCGGCGGAGCTGGAGTACTCGCAGAAGCTTGCCGGACCCCTGCTGGACTCTCTGAGGTGCGCGCTGGAAAGAGCGAGGGCGTTCACGAGTGCCGCTCGAGCTGCTCGGGCGGGGACCGCGACGGGGCTCTTCTCCTCCGACGACGCGGCCGCGGCGGCGAGGGCCGCCGAGGGGGCCCTCGACACCGCGAGGCTCGCCTGTCGCGTCTTCTTCTCCCTCAACTCCCCGGGGCTGACGGAGGTCTTCGAGGAGGCTCTCCCGGGGTGGATGGAGTCGCTGCTTGCCGCGCTCACCGTCGAGGACCCGAACGAACACACGGGCTCTAGTGGTTCTCCGAGCGAGCAGCAGCAACGGTTCCCCGACGCCGCCGCTGCCCAGGCCGCCGTCGCCGCGGCGGTGGCCGCCGCCTCGGGCCCCGGGGCCGTCTCCTTGCCCCCGCGGGGGAACGACGACGCCCCCACGGTGGCAGACGCCCTCCGCGCCTCGGTCTGCGACGCCATCAACCTGTTCGTCGAGGTCAACGAGGAGGAGTTCGCGCCGTACCTGCCGCGGTTCGCCGCCGCGGTGTGGGCGCTGCTGGTGAAGGTCTCGGCAAGTTATTCGAGTGCTGCTGCTTCCCCCTCTTCAGCCCCTTCCTCTTCCTCCTCCTCTTCTTCCGACTCGAGGAGCGACGCCGTGGCGATCGCGGCGATGCGCTTCCTGACCACGGTCGCGCGCGGGGTCCACGCCGGGCTCTTCGTCGCCGACAGCAGCAGCAGCGGGAGCGGCGGAGCAGCAGGAACAGGAACAACGACAGCAGCTCCGACCCCTCCCTCCTTCGACCCGACCGAGCCCTCCCCCACGGGAGCCCTCGCCCAGGTCTGCGACGCCGTCGTGCTCCCTGCCCTGCGCCTGCGCCAGGACGGCCTCGAGCTGTTCGAGGGGAACTGGGTCGAGTACGTGCGGCGAGACGCCGAGGGCGCCGACGCCGACACGAGGCGCAGGGCCGCGGCCGAGCTGGCTCGAGCGCTCTTCGAGCGGTTCCCGCGCGGGGCAGGCGCGCTTTTCTCGAGGGCGGTGCAGAGGCTGCTGGCGGAGGCTCAGGCTGGTGGCCCGGCGGCGTGGGGCTCCAAGGACGCGGCGCTGCACCTGGTGATGGCCCTGATGGCGAGGCGAGGAGAGAGGGCGCCCGGGGTCTCTATCGCCGCCGCTGCCGCTGCCGCCGCTTCTTCAAATCCACCTCCTCCGATCGTCGACATCCCTTCGTTCTTCGCCGCGCACGTCGCCCCGGAGCTCGCCTCTCGCGCTTCGTCCCCCGCGGAACAACCCTCCAACGGCCCGGGCGCGGACGTCCTCGCCGCAGACGCGCTCCGCTTCCTCTCCAGCTTCCGCCACTTGCTCCCCGCGGCCGACCTCGCCGCGGCCGCGCCGGCGCTCGTCGCGCTTTTGAGGGTCGAGGCCGCGGTCGTCCACTCGTACGCCGCGATCGTCCTGGAGCGGCTTCTGGCGCCCCAGAGGGCGGGGGCTCCTCCAGCAGCAGCAGCAGCAGCAGCAGCCCCGGGCACGCGAGCCCCCACCGCCGCTGTCGTCCTCTCTCCGCCGCTGGTGCCGAGGGAGGTGCTCAGCCCGTTGCTCCAGCCGCTGCTCTCGGCGCTCTTTGCCGCGTTCGAGCTGCCCGACTCCTCCGAGAACGAGTACCTGATGCGGTGCGTCGCCCGCACGCTCGCTGCAGCGGGACCCGAAGTTGGCCCTTTCGCTCCGCACGCCCTGAGCGAGCTGGCTCGGATGGCGACGGAGGCCGCCGCAAACCCTTCGCACCCGCTCTTCAATCATTATCTGTTCGAGTCGGTCGCCGTCCTCGTTCGCGCCGCCGCAGCCGCGGGGGAACCGGCGCTCGCGGCCGTCGAGGCGGCGCTGTTCCCGGCGATCACCACGGTCCTGCAGAACGACGTGCAGGAGTTCCACCCGTACGTGTTCCAGGTCCTGGCGCAGCTGGCCGAGGCGAGGCCGCTGGCCCCGGGCGTCGTCGGAGGGGGAGGAAGCGGAGGAGAAGTAAAGTCGGAAAGTCAAACGGCGACGACAAAAACAGCAACTCCGACGACGACGCTGCCGCCGGCCTACCTCCAGCTCCTCCGCCCCTTGCTCGCCCCGGCCTTCTGGGAACGGGGCGCCAACGTCCCTGCCCTCGCCCGCCTCCTCCGCGCCCTGCTGCTGCGCGCGGGAGCCTCTGTCGTCGCCGACAGCCAGCTCGAGCCCGTGCTCGGCGTCGTGCAGAAGCTGATAAGCTCGCGCGGCGCGGCCGACGCCGAGTCAGGAAGGACGGCGCTGGCTCTGCTGAGGGGCGTCGCCGCGAAGTCTCCTTCTTCTGGAAGCAGCGGGTCCGCGGCACTCGAGCCCTACCTGCCGACGCTGTGGGGCCTGTTGTTCTCCCGGGCGCAGGCGGCGAGGACGCCGCGCTTCGTCCGCGGGCTGCTGCACTTCGCGTCGGGCTTTGCCGTGGTCAAGAGCAGCTCGAACGGAACCGGAACCGGAGGAGCGGCGGCGCTCGCCGCCTCTGTCGACGCTGTCCAGCCAGGCCTCTTCGCCGGAGGCCTCCTGAGGCACCTCTGGACCCCCGCCCTGGCTTCTCTGGCTAGCTCCGGTGCCCCGGAGGAGGAGCGCAAGCTGGCGTGCGTGGCGACCGGGATGGTGCTGGCCGAGTGCGAGGGCGTGCGGGCGGCGCCCGACCTCGCCGCGGCGCTGCTGTCCGCGGCCGTCGCCGCCGCCGGCGGCGGAGGAAACGTATCGGCGACCGCGGCCGCTCACCCTTCGGCCTCGAGCGTCAACCTGCTGCTCGAGGACGCCCTGGACGACGCCGCGGGCGGACTCGCGGGAGGAGGGCACGGAGGTCATGGAGGAGGCCACGGAGGTCATGGCGGCTACTCCGCGGCCTATGCCGCGCTCATCTATGCTTCCCCTCGCCCCGACGACCTCCTTCCCTCGTGCCCTTCGGCCGCCGCCGGCCTGGCGGAGCAGCTCGCCAGGGCCGTGTCTCCGGCGAGCGGCGGGGCCGGGTGGCTGGCCTCGGCGCTGGGCAGCGCGGCGGCGGCGCAGGGCCCGGCGGCGGCGGAGGTCGGCGCTCGGGTGCGAGAGCTGCTCGCGAGCGTCGGCGTCGTTCTTTGAAAGAGAAAAAGCGAGTTGTTTTGTGTTTCTTTTGTTTCTATGTTTTTCCCCCTTCCGTTTGTTTGTTACTATTCATCCCCCCGAGATAACGGCACAGCAGCACTCCTTTTTTTTGAAAAATTACAGAGGAAGAAGAAGGAAGACGGAGGAAGAAGAAGAAGGAAACAACAAGATGCGTGAAAGCACGAGATGCATCGATCTTTTCTCTTTCTCTCTTTTCTCTCTCTCCCTCTTTTCTCTCTTTTGTTCCAATTCACTTCTTCGCCGGAGCGGCGGGCGCGCCCCCCCACCCGGCGCCACCAAACGGCGCCGCGCCGGCGCTCTCGGAGATGGGGGCCGTCAAGTAGATCTTCGAAGGGTCCGACGGGTCGACGAACGCGGCCCCGGGCTCGATCGGGGGCGCCGCCGCGGGCCACATGGGCTGGACCGGGGCTGGAGGGCGCGAGGGAGCAGTCGAGGTGGAGGCGGCGGCGGGCGTAGGCGTCGGGGCGACCGGGGGCGTCCAGGCGGCCGAGCCCGTCTCCGCCTTGCGCCTGACGGCGCGGAGGTACTCCAGAAACCTCAGGAAGAGGGGCAAGAAGGTCCCGACGCCGCCCTCGCGGAACTCTAGCTTGAACTTGTGCTGCGCCTCGTTGCCGCTGCCGTCCCCTCCTTCGGCCTTGACGCTGCCTGCCAGGTGGTTGCAGCGGAAGATCGGCTGCACGAAGCTGGTGTCGTCCGAGAGCAGGGCCAGAGGCAGGGAGAAGGCGACGAGACCCGAGACCGCGTCGGGTTGGGCGGCGACAAAGACGAGGCGCATGTTGGAGAGGAACAGGGTTCCCGCGGCGGTCCAGCTGTGGTGGCGGGGAGTGGGAGGCGAGGAGGACGAAGAAGGTGAGAGAGAGGGTGAGCTGGAGAGCCACCTCTCCAGCTGGAGAGGTGGAGAGGTGGAGGTCGAGAATTTGCTGTCCAATACGCGAGGTTCGAATGCTTCTGTCTCGATCTCTTCCGAAAGCAGCCTACTCCCTCGCTCTCTCTTTCTTCCTCTCTCTCTCTCTCTCGACGGCACGTTAGCATTAGACATCCCGCAACGAAATCGGGCTGCTGCTCTTTTCTTCCTCACCTCTTCGACGCCGTCTTCATTCCATCGATAATGAGCTTGATGCCGCCGCGGCCGAGGACGATCTGCTCGTTGTCGTAGGGCGTCGGGGCGAGCGCTCCGTCGGCCATCCGCGTCAAGGGGGGGTTGGCTGCCATCGCTGCTTTGACGAGAGGGAGAGAAGGGGAGAGAGAAGCGCGGTGGCGCGATGACAAGCGAAAGAGAGGTTGAGAGAAAGAAAATGGAAACTCGCTTTTTGGCTTGACAGTCAGGCCTTCACAAAAAAAAACGAAGAAAAAAAAACTTTGCTCTCTCAAAGAGCTCTCTCTCTTTCGGCAAACGCGCACTTCCTCCAAGCTCTCCCGCCCTCTCTCTCTCCCAATGCGCAGGACAGCCTCCGAGCTCGTCAGGCGCGCCCTGTCGGTGGCGGAAGTCTCGTCGTCGTCATCTTCGTCCTCAACGACGCTCTCTTCGATCGCTCCGTCGTCGTCGACGACGTTGTCGATCGCCGACGCCGCTCCGTTCCTCCGACGACGACGATGCCTCTCTTTCACCGCAGCTAGCGCCTCTTCCGCGCCCTCTCCCGCGCTTTCCAAGTCAGCAGCGGCTCGGGAGGCCCTCCGCGCGCGACTGGCCGCTGAAGAAGGTAAATCGGTCATCAGGAGGCGAAGAGAGAGAAGATTTCGAAGAGAGCTCCTCCGACGAAGAAGAGGCAACGCTTTTTTTTTCCTTCTCAACCTCCCAACATCAACCTCCTCATTCTCTTCTTCCCTCTTCCCTCTTCCCTCACCACCACTACCAGCCCCTTCCCTCGACGACTTCATCAGCCCATCCACCTCCTCCTCTTCCTCCTCCTCTCCTCCCCCCTCCTACTCCGTCCGCGCCCCTAACTGGAAGGAGAAGGGCGCCGCCGCCCGGAAACCGGAATGGCTCAAGAGGGAGATCCCCGGAGGAGATAATTTTACCAGGATCCGCTCGCGCCTGCGCGACCTCAAGCTCTCGACCGTCTGCGAGGAGGCCAAGTGCCCCAACATCGGCGAGTGCTGGGGCGGCGGGGAGGGGAAAGACGGGAAGAGCCACGCGGCGACGGCGACGATCATGCTGATGGGAGATACCTGCACCCGAGGCTGCCGCTTCTGCGCTGTTAAAACTTCCAAAGCGCCCCCACCGCTGGACCCCAACGAACCCAAAAACGTCGCCACGGCCGTGGCCGAGTGGGGGATAGGGTACGTGGTGCTCACCTCGGTGGACAGGGACGATTTGAGCGACGGAGGCGCCGCACATATCGCTCAGACGATCTCTGAACTGAAAAAGAAAACCGAGGGGAAACTGCTGGTCGAGGCCCTGGTGCCGGACTTCGCCGGGGACCTCTCTTGTGTATCGCAGGTCGCGCGAGCGGGCCTGGACGTCTACGCCCACAACGTCGAGACGGTCCCTCGCCTGCAGGGCGTCGTCCGAGACCGCAGGGCGAACTGGGAGCAGAGTTTGAAGGCCTTGATCGAGGCCAAGCGCGTCGGCGCCGAGGAGTTCGCTCAAGGGAAAAGGGCGCGCCCTTTGCTGACCAAGACCTCGATCATGCTCGGGTGCGGCGAGACCGCCGAGGAGGTGCGGAGCGCTCTCCTGGAGCTTCGCACGAGGGGCGGCGTCGACGTCGTGACGCTGGGGCAGTACATGCGCCCGACAAAAAGGCACATGGCGGTCTCCGAGTTCGTGACCCCGGCGGCCTTCGACGCCTTCGCGAATTACGCAAGGGAGATCGGTTTTGTCTACGCCGCCGCGGGGCCCATGGTTCGGTCGAGCTACAAGGCAGGGGAGTTTTACCTGGAGGCGCACATTCGGGGAGAAGGTGAAGGGGATGGAGAGAAGGAGGAGAAGGTTGAGGTGACGGCGTCGGCAGTCGCGGGCTGAAGATGAAAAAAAAGGAAACAGCTTTCTTTTCTTTTTTGAAGGGTTTGTAACATTAAGAGACGCTTTTGCTTTAATTCTTGTTTACCGCAATGCATTGATCGGGTTGAGTGAGGGCGCGGTGCAAGAAGTGGGGGTGCCGGAAGAGAAGGGAGAGAGAGAAGGGGAAGGGAAAGAGAAGGGCAAGGGAAAGGGAAAGAGGTCGAGGTCGAGGTCGAGGTCGAGGTCGAGGTCGAGGTCGAGGTCGAGGTCGAGGTCGAGGTCGAGGTCGAGTTTTTTTCGTTCAGAATCGCCATTCGACGAAAACTTCAATTGCTATCTTCTTCTTCTTCTTTTTTCCCTTTTTTTCTCGACTCGCTCCGGGATTCTCTCTTTTCCATGCAGGGGACTCTGAGCCTTGATTCCGTAGACACTTGCAAGCGCGATTGACGCCGCTCTAAGTCCTGCTCCGACAACGTTGCCAAACTTGCTTCGCAGCTGCGCTCTGAGAGACTTCGATCTCGATCTCCTCTGAAAAAGCATCGAGCCCGTGTCTCCACTGCAGCCAAGATGCCGCTTTTGCCCTTCAGAAAAAAGAATGCAAACAATAGCACGGATGCTGTCGCGGAGGAATCGAAAAAAGACAGCGAGAAAGAGCGGCAGAAAAGCGAGGAATGGAACGGCGCAAAGCCGTCGTCGTCGGCATCATCGCTTAGGTCAAAGAAAAGCAGCAGCAAAGAAAACAGCAGCACGCCCAAGACCCACCACGACCCCCACCACGTCGTCAAGCTCTCGCGCCCGCCGCTCCCTTTCCTGTTCGCGCTCTTCCTCAACCAGTTCTACATCAACCTGATCGTGCTCGTGCCGAGGCAGGTCGGGATCTACATCATCAGGACCCGCTTTCTGCCACAGAGTGACCCGGCGGCGCAGCTGACGGCCGGCGTCAAATACGGCACGCTGATGAGCGCCAACAACTTTGCGCAGCTCGCGGCTTCTTACTTCTGGGGCTGGGCCAGCGACGCCACGGGAAGGAAACCTTTATTACTCTTGTCCAACGTCGTGTCCGGGGCGGCGAGCGCCTGGTTCGTGTCGACGCGCACCTTCGGCCAGGGCCTGGCCGCGAGGGCGATCTCCGGGTGCTTCATGTGCAGCGGCGTGGTGATGAAAGCCATGATCGGCCTGCACTACACCAAGCAGGGGCAAGCCATCGCGATGGCGTGGAGGACTCTGGGAGCCGGCGTGGGGCAGATCGCGACACCTTTGATTATCGCGTCGTTGTCGGACCCGTGCACTCTCTACTCGAAGGGCGTGCTCGGCAGGTCCGCCGCCTGCCAGCCCGGTGGCTTTCTCCAATCGGACCCGTTTGTTCTGTGCGGCTTCTTCACGGTCTTCGTGGGCGTGATCGCGACGCTGACCAACTGGTACCTGGTGCCGAGGGACCCGCCGAAGGAGTGGACGGCGAGGCTGAAGGCGAAGGTGAAGCAGCTGGTGATGGGAGGAGGGAAGAAGAACAAGGGCGAAGGCGAGGGCGAAGAAGTCGGAGCGGGAGCGGTGGCGGCGGGAGCTGCCGGAGCTGCTGCTGCTTCCAAGGTCGACGACGAACCCGCATCCAACGCCAACAACGACAACGACGACAGCTGCAGCAGCAGCGACGACGAGGACCGGATCGGGGGCCTCGCGAACGAGGAGAACGCGCTGACCTCGCTGCTGTCGGTGCTCTCGTTCCCGCCGCAGCCTGTGCACCACCACCACCACGACCTCGCCCGGCACCTCTCCCGCGCCGCCCCCTCTCACGCCGCTCCTGCTTCTGCTTCTGCTTCTGCTTCTGCTTCTGCTTCTGCTTCTGCTTCTGCTTCTGCTTCTGCTGCTTCCGCTTCTGCTGATGACACCGAGAACGGCTCCGCATCTGCTGCTGTTGCTGCTTCTCGC
>Ga0210003_1000779_pt1 | contig 28901 bp, 44 predicted proteins | sample LantaG_FD_182804 | JGI IMG/M metagenome (GOLD analysis project Ga0210003, IMG submission 182804) | Deep subsurface microbial communities from Baltic Sea to uncover new lineages of life (NeLLi) - Landsort_02402 metaG (SPAdes) (version 2) | ecosystem: Environmental > Aquatic > Marine > Oceanic >... | reverse complement strand
TCGACGTACTTGCTGATCGGTGACCATCCAGATACCTCCTCTGGCTAATGGTCACACTCTTCTCTATTTCACACAACACCGGCAATCTTAGTTGTCGCCGACCGGCAATTCTAATTGTCGCACACCACGCCTGGTTCTCAGCAATGCTGAGCAAAGAGACAATAAGAGCGTTTCTGGAGTTGATAAAGAGATTGACACCCGAAAAGGAGGAGCGAAATGGCAGATAGTGTTCTGATTATCGGTGGCGAGCCTGATTTCAGGGAGAAGCTGGGCTCATCCTTAACAACCGAAGCGGGCTACGAGGTAACCTCAGCGCCTAACTACGTATCAGCCAGGATGATAATTGAAAACCTTGTTCCGGACATCATTATCCTGGATGAGATTCATCAAAATGGGGATGATAGCTTCGCAGTCTGTAAGCATCTACATGATGATTATGGCATTCCCGTTATCTTGCTGGGCGAAGATTCCAGTGATGAGATGTGGGAAAAGGTGATGGAAACTGAGGCTGACCTTTACCAGATAAAACCGTTCAGCTATCCGGTATTAGTAGCTAGAGTGAAAGCTATACTTCGCCGGTACAAGTTAAGTGCCTCAGGGAGTAAGAATGGGCTATAAGCGAGAATCACACAATGTCCAGCCCTTGCTGCTGTCGAGTGAGGACAAAGGGAATGGCTTTTCCATCGTGGCTGATAACCGCCATAATATCACGCTGTCGAAATGGAGCAAGCCAGTCGCCTGGTTTTCAGCAGCATTGAGCGAAGAGACATTGAAGGCATTCGTAGTGCTGGTGAAAGGTTATGAAGGAAACGTGGGGGCGATACAAGTGTAAACAAAGCTGAAAATAAGCATGGAGTGGTCTGCGAAAATGTTAGTGGCAGAGCTGGAGTGATTAGGAGATATGAAGCTAGAAACAAGGGTTTTTGAGTTATACCCTGGGAAGTACAAGAGCTTATCTGGGTTGGCCCGAGCTATGGGGATATCGGTAAGCCAGATTTATCGAGTAAGACAAAGGAAGCGGCCTATCAACGAGAAGTTCATTACCGGGACAGTAAAAGCCTTTCCAGGACATGAGCTTGATGACCTTTTCTATATTATCGCAAACGGAAGTCGAAATGACCACGGATAGCAGGAATGACTTAGGCAAGATACTGAAGCAACGAAGAGTGATGATACCGATGACACTACAGGAACTGAGCCGTGCCGCCGGTGTTTCCTCATCACATCTGGGCCGTATAGAGAGGGGGGAACGATTCCCTTCAGCTCATATACTGCGGAGACTCGCCAAACCATTGGGTTTTGCAGAGAGTGAGCTATTTATGTTAGCCAATTTTCTGCCCCCTCAACCTTCCGACGCCGTCGAGAGCTCTGGTGGTAAGCAGTTGGATCCCTATGTTGCTTCGGTGCTATCACAGGAACCAATAGAAGTGCAACGTGCAGTGGTCACAATTCTCAGTGTTATGAAGGGCATTACCAGGGGGATGAACGGGAGATGCTGAAGCTCCTTGTCGCGTTTAAACAGCGCTTACAGCGGGCAGCATTAGCTCCCATCTTGGAGCAAAATGAGAGATTGGTGCAGAGGCAGGAAGAAGCCCTGCGGGTAAACAATAGAACTCTGGAGCAGTTCGCCTCGGCCCTGAGGGATTGTGCTGAGCAGCTATCAAGGCACACTGAGGCGGTAAAAAGCATGGCAGAGGCATCCCAGGAGCTACGGAACACGGTGCGGGAGATAAATGAATGCCTGAGGTTAGGCCGCGATGCCACCGGCACCCTGGAAGGCAGTCTGAGGCATGTTGCGCCTGTTGAATGAAATGGAACAAATCAGCTGTGTTCGAGGCAGAAACAGGAGGAAACTAATGTGACTGAAGAAGAGAACAAAAAAAGATGATGAAAAGCAAATTTGATAGATTAAGTACCCTTCCCACAGAAGACGGATGGCAAAGGATTGAAGCCTTTAATTACATCCCAGACCCGGCGTTTAAACCGACTGAAGAATTTATCAATATAGAGAGAGAAAGACTTGTTCGCCTGTCAAGAGCCGAGTTACTAAGTGAAGTCAGCCGAAAGAACGATGAGCTATCAAAGCTCCTTGATGACCTCAAGAAATCCAGGGACTACTTGGAAATACGGGTTCAGGAACGAACTGCTGAGCTGGTAAAAATCAACGAAGTATTACAGGCTGAAATTGCCGAGCGCAAGCAAATGGAGAAGGAGCTAGAGAGGGAGAGGAAATTCTTACAACACATAATGGCTACAATCCCGGATTCCCTGCTTGTTCTGGATAAGGATTTGACGATAAAGAGTGCCAACCGCTCCTTCTATGAATTGTTTCAAACAGAACCAGAGAAGCTAATGGGCAGCAAGATAGCCGATGTATTGGGAGATAAAGACGGTGAGCTCAGTGCGAAGCTAGGTGGGATATTCGGAATCGACGATATGCTGGAGAATTTTGAACTGCACTATCAGTCAGAAAAGCTGGGCGAGAGGATATTAAATATCAGGGCTAGGGGAATGATTGTTGCAGAAGAAGAAAAAGAAGAAGAAGAAGTTGTGATGCACGACATCACCGAGCTTAAGCAGGCGGAGAAGGAACGTGAAAAGCTAATCGGGGAGTTGGAGGCAACAATTAAGGAACTTCAGGCGTTCGCCTATACCATCTCCCATGACCTCCGGGGGCCACTAGTCACTATTGAAAGCTTCGCCAGAATGCTTCGGTCAGACCTGGAGGAGCGAAAAACAGAGAGGGTAGAGGAGGACATCAGGTCAATCGAAACCGGCATTTCGAGAATGCAGCGACTTTTGAAGGGAATCCTGGAGTATGCGCGTGTTGGCCGAGTAGTCGAGCCGACCGAAAACGTACCCTTCAAGGAGATTATAGAGGAGACACTTCAGCAGCTTGCCGGGCAGATAAGCTCGAGTGGCGGCAGCATCTCGCTGGCAGAGACTTTCCCCACCGTCTATGCAGACCGGATGAGAATGGGCCAGGTGCTGAACAACCTGATTCAAAATAGCACGGAATATCGTGATAAAAGTAGACGACTGACCATAGAGATAGGTCACCGTTCTTCAGCCAGCGAGGTCGTTTTCTTCGTGCGCGACAATGGTATGGGCATGAAGACAGACAAACTGGAGAAGGTTTTCGAACTGTTCTATCGAGGAGCGGAATACAGCAAGGGAACCGGCGCAGGGCTGGCAATCGCCAGAAGGGTTGTTGAAGCGCACGGCGGGAGAATGTGGGCAGAAAGCGAGGTAGGCAAGGGGACCACTATATACTTCACACTGCCTGGTCGCAAGGATACGGTTCAGAGTGAGAGCAGTAGGCCCACGCAGGAGGCGGCTCATTAACCAGATAAAGGGAGGCGGTTGGTGTGACCGCTCATTACGCATCGGTGTTCCCCCGTGCGTTTGGCTGACGATGACAGTTTAGTAGAAAGGGGAGGCAACTATGGAAGCACTGAAGGTACTTATAGGAGACGGTTCCTCGTTTATGCGAATCATGCTCACCACTGCGCTCGAGTCGCTGGGCCTTAAGGTTGTCGCAACTGCCAAGGACAGTCAGGAAGCCGTGGATAAGTATTTGGAGTTCAAGCCTCATATAGCGCTCCTGGACCTCGCAATCGCGGATGTGAGTGACTTCAAAACGGACAATGCAAACGTAAGCGAAAACAACATTTAGTTGTGGCTTTTGGTTACCTTAGTTAATTTGGGGGGGATGGGACAAGTGGCAATGCAAGACTTTGTGAGATATCACATAAGGAGGAGGTGATGGAGCAAGCAAGCTTAAAGATAGAGCCATTATTGATGGGGGAGGAAAAGCAACGGCAACAGCAAGTCCTGGAGAAAATCATCCTTGCTCAGGAGCTAGAGAGAAGGAAGTGGGCTTTGGAGGTTCATGACGGCATTACCCAGTCAATGGCCAATATCTATTATCGCCTTCAAGCTTGTAGAAAGCTACTGGTAAAAGACCCCCTGGCAGCTCAACAGGACTTAGAGAAGATAGAGGAGCTGATGTCGGAGGCTATCGCTGAGGCTAGAGGAATTATAGATGACCTCAGACCTTCTATTTTGGACGATGTTGGACTAATACCTGCCCTAGAAAAATATCTAAAGAGGGTAAAGGAAGAGAACCACATTTCGGTAAGTTTTGAGGTGGGGAGGTCAATACCCAGGTTATCCTCTGAGGTTGAGACCGCCGTCTATCGAATCATCCAGGAGGCTCTATCCAACGCCAGGAAACATGCCAGGGCTACTGAGGTCAAAGTGGAGGTTGCTTCACAAGGCAACCGGTTAGTGGCTAAGGTGGCTGATAATGGCTGCGGTTTTGATGTGGAAATGGTTGACGCCGAGGGGGACAACTGGGGGCTTATTGGTATGAGGGAAAGGGCTGAGATTATCGGCAGTTCCCTCCAGATAGAAAGCAGTATAGAACAAGGCACTTTAGTTCGGCTTGAAGTTCCAATATATCCATAGCTGGAGCAATTGCTATGAGCGAACGCATTAAGGTTCTAATTGTTGATGACCATACCCTCTTCCGCCAGGGGTTGCAAAAATTACTGGAAGCCTATGAAGAGATACAGGTAGTTGCCGAAGCCAGTAATGGCAAAGAGGCAATTGCCAAAGTGGACGAAGTATTCCCCGACCTGGTTTTAATGGATATCAAAATGCCTCGGATGGATGGCCTTGAGTGCATAGGGCTTATTAAGGAGAAACACCCTGATCTCAACATTATCGTCCTTTCTATGTATGACGATGCCGAGTATGTGCTGAAGGCGATTAATGCTGGTGCCAGTGGCTATATGGAAAAGAACATCTCCGCCGACAGATTAGTTGATACCATTAAGCAGGTGCAGGATGGGAATAAGCCCCTGGTTCATCTGGCTATAGGTTCTGAAGTTCTGCAGGGAGTACTTTCTGTAGTCCCTGACATGGGCAAAGGCAAGGTTTTGAGTGGACAAGAGAACCGTATTATGCAGCTCATGACTGAGGGGAAGTCCAACAAGCAGATTGCTAAAGAGCTATTTATCTCCGAACAAACAGTTAAGGGGCATGTTCATAACGTGCTTCGAAAGCTGGATGCTATTGATAGAACCCAGGCTGTAGCTGAGGCCATGCGTCAGGGATTGGTGAGGTAGGACATCTTCAGAGAACCACCCTAAGGCCAACCCAATTGGGGGGTTACTCCCCCCCCCAGTTGGGGGGGGGGAGCCAGTTGGTAGACGAAAAACAGACCTCTTGGTTATTTAGCGGCAAGCTGGGAAAAATCAGATGGGTTATTTACATTGCCTCAGCAATGACGCAAAATTGAAATAGACCAATATTAATTATCCGGTGGTATCAATGTGCAGCCTCTAAAAGGCTGTGCTTAGGTACAAATTTTTAGGAAAGGAGGTGAATCAGAATGGCGGCAGAGAAGTCAATGGCTTCCGATACCTTGGTTGAGGTCATCGACCGAATCCTGGACAAGGGCGTAGTCGTTGATGCCTGGGTGAGAGTATCACTGGTAGGCATCGAGATACTTACCCTCGAAGCCAGGGTGGTGGTTGCTAGCGTTGAGACCTATCTCAAATACGCCGAGGCGGTGGGTCTTACTGCGGCAGCAGCCTAGGTCGGGATGACAGGGTAGCGGAAGGGTTTGGCATCCTTTAGGTATAGAAGCGCAATTCCTTTAAGTGAAGGGCCCTTCTATCTTTCAGAAAAGAAGTCACATCGTAGCCTAAAGCATGCCGGTTACCCTCGGCTGGTTACCAGAAGGGGACAATCGGTATTCCTTAGGCAGCGATTTTCAAATGTTAAGCCGGGGTAACTGGATTGTCCTCAACTTTTTAAGAGGGGGACTTAATAAGGATATGGGAAGCTCTATAGAAAGCGTTATTGATTCATATGAGGCACGGGTAAAGACAGTTGGTGCCTTGATGAAGAAGACGGTGGAGGTTCTGAAACGGTTTGACCTGGAGCAGGAAGAAAAGGTGACGGAGCTAAGAGACCTCCTGGCTAAAGCTGAGTCTCTGAGAAGGAAGGACTTTGATACCTTGATGACAAAAATCTGGGCTCGGCGAAGGGAAAAGGAGGACAAGGTTTCCCATACTCTTGATGGCTTCCTGAAGGAGCGGGAAGAGCTGGTAGCCTGGCTGAGGAAGGTCATAGCTAATGGCAATATCGGGCTGGAGGAATTTAAGCTTTTAAGCCAGAACTTCATCGCCCGGCAGAAGCGGGCTGAGGAGGAACTCAGCCGGATGCTGCGGGAGTTCCACCTGGAGCAGGAAGAACTGGGAACCGGGCTTAAGCAACTTCTCCAGAAGGGGGAGAAGATTCGAATAAAAGATTTCAAAGCCATGATAAAGGCTGTCCAGCTCAGGCAAGGGGGGAGAGAGGATGAGGTAGGCAAGATGCTGGACGAACTGTGGGGGGTTGATGAAGAGGTGGCTACTCAATGGCACGAAGTAATGAGCTCTACCAGAGCTTAGTCAATTATCAAAGGAGGAAAAGAAATGTCCAACGCAGATGTTTTCAGAGGTTTAGCCCAGGATATGGCTACGGGATATGAAGAGAGGACTGAGCGAGTGATGCAGATAAAGAAAGAGACAGCCGAATTGCTAAGAGATACTGCTAAAGAGCACAAGGAGATGGGCGCCCAACTAAGGTCGGATTTGGCTAAAGTGAAGCCAGAGATTGCCAGGGCTGAGGCGGAGAGGAAGAAGGCAAGTCAGGCAGAGACGAAGGAGAGGGCAGCTGAAGTCTCCAGGATTCGCTCTGAGGCGAGAGAACTTGTAGAAGGTTTCAGGAGGGATTCGGCGGAGACGGCTGCTGCCTGGCGAGACCTAGTAACTACCATGCAGGCAAAACGGGGAGTAGCTGTAGCTCCGCCGCCGGTTAAACTACCCGTCGCTGAAGTAATAGAGGAAGAGGTACCGGTAGAAGAAGTGCTCCCGGAGGAAAAGGTAAGGCTGGAGGAAGAAATACTCTCCCTGATTGGCGAACACCCGGAGGGGATAAGGCTGGTTGAAATTGCTGAGAGAGCCGACGTCGCCAGGATAAAAGCGGGCAATGTGACCCGAATGCTGGTAGATGAGGGCAAAATCAGAAAAGAAGCCTTGTTATATTTCCCACTTTAGGAACCTTTCCTTAGGGGAAAGACCTGTTTGGCGATAATGAGCAAAGGAAAGCCTTTGTCTTAAGACGCTATCTGCTGATTGGATAGCAAGAGGAAGGAGGTGTAATGTGCCTGAAACGGAGATAATCGAAAAAAGCGGCGACCAAGTTACCATTAAGTGCACCTTCTGTGGCGGGACAGGCAAAGACCCTTTTGGGCTTCTATCCATCTTGGCCACCTGCCAGGTATGTGGCGGGAAGGGCAAGATTACTGTTACCGAACCGGTAGTCAGGTGTGCCTTTTGTAATGGGAGCGGGGTGCATCCCTCACGCAGATACACCTGCATTGCCTGCAACGGTAAGGGGGTTATCCCTGCCCCGGAAGGGGAAAGAGAGGTTTGTCCCGAGTGCGGAGGCACCGGCCAATCCCATTCTCACTGGAATGTCCCCTGCCTTAAATGTAAAGGCAGGGGCTTTATAGTTATTAAAGCTGAAAGGGGGTAATAAACATGGCAATGGTAGAGGAGATGACCACTGTCCTGGAGCCACGCCCGCTCCAGGATTTCGTTGAGACCAAGGCGGTAAAGGACATAACTGACCGGGCTTTAACCTATATTGCTGCCGGATTTCCCGTCCACTTCAGAGGGTCAACAGGAACAGGAAAGACAACCCTGGCGATGCATGTCGCCTCCAAGATTGGACGACCGGTGGTGATGATTCACGGTGATGAGGAGTTCAGCACCTCAGACTTGGTGGGAGGAGAGTCTGGCTATCGCCGCCGGAAGGTTATCGACAACTTTATCCATTCCGTGCTCAAGACCGAGGAGGATATGAGCAAGAAATGGATTGATGACCGCCTGACCGTAGCCTGCCGCTATGGATTTACCCTCATCTACGATGAGTTCACCAGGTCTCGCCCTGAGGCAAATAATGTGCTCCTCTCGGTGCTTCAGGAGAAGATGATGGACCTGCCCGCCTCAAGGGGGGTGGAGGAAAGCTATCTCAAGGTTCACCCTGATTTCACCGCTATTTTCACCTCTAACCCTGAGGAGTATGCCGGGGTTTATCGAAGTCAGGACGCCCTCCGTGACCGAATGGTGACCATTGACCTCGACTTCTTGGATAAGGAAACTGAAATCGCTATTACCGAGACTAAGTCAGGCATATCTCACCGTGAGGCAGAAAGGATTGTAAACATTGTTCGGGAGCTGAGGGAATCGGGGAAATGCGAGTTTGCCCCCACTGCCCGCGGCTGCATTATGATTGCCAAGTCACTAAAGGTAAAGGGTATCTCACCAAGCACCAAAAACGGACTCTTTACCACGATGTGCCAGGATATACTTGCCTCGGAGACGAGCCGGGTCGGCAGTAAGAGCAGTCAGGCAAAGGTTAAGGAGGCGGTTGGGGAACTGGTAACCAAATACTGCTAATGGAGGTATTACAAATGACCTTAGTCCGTGCTTTTAGCAAAGTGGATGAGCAGGGAAAGATTGCTATTCCTGCCAATATCCGCACCCAGGCTAAGCTTAAGCCGGGGCAACTGGTGGAAATCAAGCTCACCGGAGCGGGTAAAGCCAAGAATCTAGTTATTTCACAAAGGGAAGATTTTAGGTAGATTTTGGTAGGAGGAAATTCATAATGAATAGCTCTACCGGGGCACCTCGCGGTGTAGAGAATATCAAGACGATGAAGGATCGGGACTTGCGGTCTATACCCCGAAGCCAGAATGATAGTTATCTAGACCTGTACATACTTTATAAAGAGAAGGAGCGGCTGGAAAAGGAGCTCTCTCATTCGGGGAAGAGGAGTGAAAGAGCTAGCAAGCGTCTGGAAGTCATAGGGTTGAGAATAGAAAAACTGGAGAAACCTTCCCCTCCGGGAGATAAAGAAAAGGCAAAAGAGACGGTTGGTAGGGAAACCCCAAAGAAGGACTGGAAGGTAATGAAGATAGATTACTAGAGGGTGAAGAATGGAGTGGAAGGTTTATGGCTACAAAGGGGGGAGACCGAAAGCTGGCGAGATACTCAGGGGAGGCACCCTTAAATGTGCCTATTGTAAAGGAACCGGGCTGATTCCTAATACCAGGGGCTCAAAATGCCTCGTATGCAGAGGCCAGGGTACCATCCACACTGAAGGTCCAGTGGTCGGGTGCCCTTTCTGTAACGGGAGAGGGGTATCAAAGGTTGGCTCCAGGGTTACTTGTCCGGTATGCAAGGGCAAAGGGGTAATTCCCATCGTCGAGCCAATTGAGGTTTGCCCCAGTTGTAAGGGAAAAGGCAAGGAGCTCCAGAGTAAGCTGCCCTGCCGAACATGCAGGGGCAGCGGGGTGGTTACTATTAAGGGGAGATAGCTATGGAATGGGAAACCGTTGGGTTGAAGAAGGAAGAGGCAAAGATAGAGGGTCAGCCTCAGGATTTGGGGATAGCTGGCTGGCTGCAGCAGGGATTATCCCGGTGGGCGGAGCAAAACCAGCCTGAGAGTAAAAAGGGAGAGGGGAGAAGGCTAAATTCAGCTACTATGGCTGTTATATTAAGGAGAGTCGTGGCCAGGGAAAAGGCACTGGCTTTAGGAAGAAAGCTGCCTGACCCTCGCGTTATTGCTCTGGAGCAAGAAGCAGCCCGGTGGGGAGAGAGGAAGGAAGAGGAAAGAAGAGCTATCCGGAGAGAAATTGGAATGCTACAAAAGCTCATCCAGCTTATGGGCAAGGATGAGTTTTTTAATGAACATAGGGAAGAGGAAGAGTGGGGCATTGGTCAGGTGAATTGCTTCGCAGATAAAGTACCCCGGGATGGCTGGAATTTAATCGTCGTTGCTTTAGAGAAAAGCCAGTTTATGCTCCGCTGGGGGTGGAGTGACCTGCTGGGGGTGTACCAGGCTGAACTTGATGACCAGCTTAATCTCAAGAATTACATTCGGATAACCCTAGAAGAGGTTGAGGAATATTTAAGGAATAAAGGGACACTCAAATAAATTGATTACAAGGAGGAAAGATGCCAAGTGGAACCGAGGGTGAGGCTCTAAAAAAAATTGGCGAAGCTGGGGGGAAGATTGATGTGAGAGCGCTAGCACGGAGGATGGGTTACAACAGCTCCTACCTGAATATTATCTGTCGCTCCCTGGGCAAGGCTGACTATATTGACTATCTTGCCTCGGGGATGTGTGTCATTACTCCCAAGGGAGAAGAAGAGATAAAGCTAAAGAAGAGGTAGAGAAGATGACAAAACAGTTGATTGAATGTGCCTATTGTCAGGGGAGAGGAACTTATACCCATCTTAAAAAGGGAGTTAGGGGTGCCTTTAGGGAGGAGCCTGCCTATGAAGCCAAGTGCCCGGTATGTTTTGGCAGGGGGAAGGTGGAGGTAGAGGAGCCGGCAAGGACCTGCGCCTTCTGTAAAGGAACAGGGATGTCAAAGCGGGGCAGTCTGGCTACCTGCCCTGTTTGCCAGGGTAAGGGCATGGTTACGGTAAAAGAGCCAGCCACTGAGTGTCCTGCTTGCCGTGGAAAGGGGAGAGAGCCAGGGAGCGCCCTGTACTGCATTAAATGTAGAGGCACCGGTTTTATAATGGCTAAGGCATGAGGAGCAGAGATGGGTAATTATATCTACGGAGTGATTCAATCTGAGAGAGGGAAAAACTTTGGTCCTATTGGCATAGGCAGTGGAGATGAAGTATACACCATTCTCCGTGATGGCTTAGCGGCAGTGGTGAGTGATTCATTGCCGCCTACTCTTACCACCCTCACCAAGGAAGAGATAGTTCGTTACCTCTTCACCCACCAGTCCGTCATTGAGAAGGTAATGAAAGAGCATACCATTATCCCTCTCAAATTTGGAACCACAGCCAGTAGTGTTGAAGAGACAAAGAGAATTCTGGACAGGGGCTATCCCAAGTTCAAAGACGCCCTTAAAGCTATGGAAGGCAAGGTAGAGCTTGATGTGGTCGCTGCCTGGAATAAGGATATGGTGTTCAAGGACATCTCACAGGAGGAGGAGATCATAAAATTTAAGCAGAGTCTTGGCCCCAAGCCCTCAGCGGAGGATAAGGTAAAGCTGGGGCGAACGGTTGAAGCCTCTCTGAACAAAAAGAAGGAGAAGTTAGCCCCTGAGATAATCGGTGCCTTAGCCGAAGTCGCCTATGATTTCTGTCTCCACGATACCCTGGATGCTACCATGCTTATTAATACCGCTTTTTTAACCGAAAAAGAAAAGTGTGAGACCTTTGACCGAAGGCTGGACGAGATAGATGAAAAATATGATGGCAGAATAAATTTCAGACGGGTGGGATCGTTGCCACCCTATAGTTTCAGCACCGCCGAGGTCAAAAAGGCTGATTTTGCCGAAATAGAAAAGGCAAGAAATCTACTGGCTTTAGGAGAAGAGGCTATATCTTCCCAGATTAAGCAGGCTTACTGGAACCTGTCCTCAGAGTATCACCCTGATAAGCACCCCGGTGATACCGAAGTTCAAAAAAGGTTTGAGGATATATCTAAAGCCTATGAGCTTCTTGCCGAATATTGCCAGGAAGAAAAGTGCTCTTTTCGTGAAAAGGATGTCAAGGATTTCGTTAAGGTGGACATAGTCAGAATCGGGGAAGGGGGTAGCTCAAGTGGCTGAGGAAGGTAAATATCTTTACTGTATTATCGAAACCAATCAGGCGAGAAACTTTGGTCCCCTGGGCATTGGTGGCAAGGGTGACCCGGTTATCACCATCTCTCATGATGAACTCAGTTGTGTCATCAGCAATGCTCCGATAAAGAAGTATGTCACTACCAGAGAAAACACTATTGCTCATGAAAAAGCTATTGAAGAGGTAATGAGACAGGGATACGGTGTCCTCCCGGTGAGATTTGGCACTGTCGCCGATAGTGCCCAGGAGGTTAGAGATGTTCTGCGGAAAAGATACCGGGAACTTAAAGACCTGCTCCGTGATATGGATAATAAGGTTGAGCTGGGGTTGAAAGCCTCTTGGCTTGATATGGAGGCTATCTTCGCCGAAATCGTAGAGGAAAGGGGAGACATCAGGGCATTAAGAAATAGAGCTGCCCGCAAGCCAACCAGAGACAGCATGATGCGGGTGGGGGAGCTGGTTCAGGAGGCTTTGGGAAAGAAGAAGCAAAAGGAGGTAGCCCTGCTTCTTGATGCCGTGAAGAAACTTCATACTGATGTCCGCATCAACAATAACTTTGGGGACAGGATGTTTTTAAATGCCGCCTTTCTGGTTGATAGGAGCTGGGAGAAGGAATTCGATGATAAGATAGAGGAACTCAGGGTGAAATATGCTGATAGGATGAAACTCAGCTACATTGGTCCTGTCCCACCGTTCAACTTCGTTAATATAGTAATCCACTGGGAAGCAAGATAATATGCCTTTAATTACTACTTATCTTATGTTTACCTTAGTCAAGGCTATGACAGAGCCCCTCTGTATGGTGGTAGAAAAAATCAGGGATATGGCTGATGAGGAACTTTATGGAGAGGATAAGATAAAGCAGGAGCTTCTGGAACTTCAGATGAAGCTGGAGATGGACGAGCTAACCGAAGAGGAGTATGCGATAGCAGAAGCCGCCCTGATGGAAAGGTTGGAGGAAGGACAGCACCGTGGGGGTGAGGAATAATGTCTGCCTTTCTGGCTAACCCAAATCTCAGGCTCGTAATATTTGGCGGTAAGGGGGGCAGTGGCAAGACAACCTCGGCGGCGGCTACCGCTCTCCATTTAAGTAAGCCTAACCCCCAAAAGAGGATACTGACTATGTCCACCGACCCGGCTCATTCCCTGGGTGATAGCTTCGACATCGCCATCGGCAATAAACTGACCCCCATTGTAGATAATGTCTGGGGTCTGGAGATAGACTCTAATGAATTGCTTGAAGAATATAAAGCCAGGCATGGAGAGGTAATTAAGACAATAGCCGACCGGGGAACCTATTTTGATAAGGAGGATGTTGAAGACTTCTTCACCAAGTCCCTCCCTGGCCTGGACGAAGTTATGGCTATAATTCGCATCGCCGACCTGCTTAAAGCCAGAGAATATGACCTGATTATCCTAGACACCGCCCCTACCGGGCATACCATGGTTCTCCTTTCCTTGCCTGAGGAGATGGCGAGGTGGATTCATCTCATGGATATGCTCATGGAGAAGCATCGCTATGTGATGAAGACGATGATAGGCAGATACAAAAGGGATGAGTGTGATGAATTCATTGATAGCCAGACGGAAGATATAAGAAGGGTAAGGCAGCTCCTCACTGATGCCACGACAACCGAGTTTGTCCCGGTGACCATCCCCGAGCCGATGAGCATATTTGAGATTGAAAAGGCTATTGAGACCTTGAAGGGGTATAACATCCCGGTTAATAGCATTATTGTTAATCGGGTTAGCGATAAGGAGAGGGAATGTCCCTTCTGTTCCGCTAGAAGTGAGCAGGGGGAGAGATATATGCAGGAGATTGAGCAGAAGTTCGCCCCCTATAATCTGGTCAAGATGCCCCTCTTTCCTCACCAGATTAGGGGAGAAGGTCTAACTGAGTATGCCCAGATACTCTTCGGGGAGAGAAAATATACTCCTCCCGCCAAGGCAGGGGTCTTACCCAAGGTTACCCCTCTGGCTAAAGGGGGATTTTCCGATATCCTGAAGAAGGAGCTTAATTTCGTTATCTTCGGGGGCAAGGGTGGGGTAGGCAAAACCTCTATTGCTGTTGCCAGCGCCCTTTATCTAGCTCAACATAAGCCGGATAGGAAAGTGCTTGCCTTCTCCACTGACCCCGCTCATGCCCTTTCCGATAGCTTCGTGCAGCATATTGGCAATGAAATCACTCCGATTTTGGGTGTTGACAATCTCTACGCCCTAGAGATTGATGGCACTCAGTTGCTCAAGGATTTCAAGCAGGATTACCAAGATGTCATAGATGAGACCTTTGAGAAGTTTCTCGGGGGCAGCGGGGTGGATGTAAGGTTTGACCGGGAGGTTTTAAAAGAGCTTCTATCTGTCACTCCCCCCGGGCTTGATGAGCTTATGTCGCTACGAAAGATTATGGAGCTTATGAAAGAGAGGGATTACGACCTCTTTGTCCTTGATTCAGCCGCCTCGGGGCACCTCCTTCGTTTTCTGGAACTCCCTCATCTGGTGAGGGATTGGCTTAAGAGTGGCTTCAGGCTGCTTACCAAATACAGGGGAGTGGTGAAGCTAACCAAGGCTACAGAGCTCCTCCTGGATTTATCCCGGGATGTAAGAAGGATATTAGAGGTCTTTTCCAATCCCCAAGGGACTGAGTTTGTAATGATAACCATCCCTGAGGAGATGGGGGTGGCCGAGATGGGTGACCTATCGGCATCCGTAGCCAATCTCAAAATCCCCTCCTTTCATATCATCATTAATATGATAATCCCTCCTACCGACTGCGGTTTCTGTGCCGCCAAGAGGAAAGAGCAGCAGAGGTATATCCAGGAAATCGAGGCGAAATCACCTGACCATACCGTGGTTCCCATACCCTTACTCCCTCACGAAATCAGAGGGCTGGAGAGCTTGAGTGAACTTGCCGAGATTATGTTTGGAGAATAGAGAATGGCTAAAAAGAAGTATATCAGAGGGACGAAGTTAAAAGCTCCAATGTATTCCCCTGTGTTTCGAAGGGCTGAGGAAGCGAAAAGAGAGACGCCTTCCAAGCCCTCTGCTGGGAGACGCCCCAGAGAATATGACCTAAACCGGCTGGATAGAGGAGATACCAATGTAGGAGGCATCTGGGAGCTATCACTCTTCCCCTTCGAGGGTCTCTCTGCCCTGGCTGAAGAAGTTAAGAAACGGGCCCAGGCCGAACTTTTGGAGAAACCGGGGCTGGAGGATGAAATTCTGGATTTAAGAATCCTCCTTGAGAGTGACCAGATAACCGTGGAGGAATACCAGAGGAGGGAAAGGGAAATCAGAGCCAAATACGAGAAAAGGTGAGAGGTAGAATATGGCACTAACAGCGGAAAAGGATTCAGGTTCAACCCTGGTCGATGTAATTGATAGGATTCTGGACAAAGGGTTGGTAATCAATGCTGACATCACCGTCTCGGTGGCTGGAGTCGAGCTATTAGGGATTAAGGTCAGAGCCGCTTTGGCTTCGTTCGAGACCGCAGCCAAATACGGGCTGGAGTTTCCCTCGGGGACAAATTATGAAACCGCTGCCTGGAAAGAGGCCATGGTTGCCAAAGATGAATGCCCTCAGTGTGGCAAGAGGGTGCCTACGGATGACCTTCTTAATGAGGGTTGTCCCTGGTGTGGCTGGGTGAGTGCTAAAGCGAAAGTAGCTCATGGGAAAGCGGCACCTGAGTTAAAAGCCCGGTAAGTAAGATAAGGAGGAGGGGATGTTCGACCCGATTTCCAAAACGATTTTAGACCAAATCAAGAAAGCCTCAGAAGAAGAGAAAGGGGCTGAAGCGGAGAAGCTGAGGGCTTCCACTTACTGGGTGTTGTGCCCTTCTTGTGGAAAGAAGGTGGCAAAAAGGCAGATTCTCGCCGAAGGCTGTTGGGCCTGCGGCTGGAAGGGAACTGAAGAGGAACTTGAGCTTGCCAAGGCAAAGAGAGCCCGCGGGCAGGAGAGCAAAGCAGCCGCAGAGGTGAACTATAAAACCAAGTGTCCCCAGTGTGGGAGGCTAGTGATAACGGAAGAGTTAAAAGAGAAGGGATGCTATATCTGTGGCTGGAAGGGTTAAGAAATGACCGAGGAAGCAGTCCAAAAGCTGACCCCATTCATTCCGCAGAACCTGAGACTGGATATATTCGCCTCTTTGTGGGAAGAATACAAAAACGTAGGAGAATTAGCCAACGAACTCGGCTGTAAACCGGCTCTGGTGAATAAATGGCTGAAAGAGGGGAAGGCGCCGAATGACAAGTATATGCCCCGAATCCTCTCCCTTGCCCTGCGCTCTCACAAAGTGAGGGAGTTGCTCCAACGGGATGTTCTGGAGCAACTGGAAAATCTCCTTGCCGACCTTGACATTTTTCCTGAAAGGAAGGCTGAGGGAAACCTGGGTAAAATCTTAGATGCGGTGGATGAGAAGAGCCGACAGATATTGTGGCATCTGTGGTGGAACAGGCATGCTGAAATCGGCGAGCTGGCAGAACTTGTGAGGGCAGAAACTGATATGGAGGTGCTGTCACGATTGAAGGAGTCAATAAACCTGACTGCCGGGCGGATTCTGGGGAAGGAGATAGTAAGCTTTGAAAGCTCCAAGATTGACCCTGTAACCGGGGAGAAGGTCTTGTTTAGCTGGTGGCTGGAAGATGGCTTACTATCAAGCAAAAGGGTAGGGCCACTGGTGGATGTTTTTGAGGAAAATAACCACATAGCTATAATAGCCCAGTTACCTGCCCCACTGGAGTTAGCCAGGGAGGCAAGGGTAGAGTGCAAGAATGGTGTTTTAAGGATTAAGATAGGGAAACTGCCGAGCCAGAGTGAGGTAAAGTGAATAGTGGAGGTAAGTGCTATGGCTGAAAAGAAGGAACGAGAAGAAAAGATAAGAGAGCTTGAGGAGAAGATAAAGAGGCTGGAGGAGCAGCAGGAAAAGCCTAAGCGTGGTGGGGTGGCTGGTGGTGTGCTCCGAGGATTGGGTGATGTTGTACCCGGGCTGGGCAGGATGCTGGAGGGGTTAGAGGATTCGGAGGCTTTCCATGAGAGGCTGGATGCTATCAATAAGGAGGTTGATAAGAGGCTCAGGGAAACGCCTCTAAAGAGGGTGGATGAAGGAACACCTGGAAGGACGACCATGTCTAAAAGGGGGTCTATACCAGGGAGAAGTCCGCTCCACTCTGAGAGGGGCATTTCACTAGGACTGGGTTCACTCCGCGTTGATAGAGATTTTTCCACGAGGACTCTGGCTTCAGATAGGGAAGAGCCCTCTTTTGAGGTAAAGGCGGAAAAACCAAAGACTGCGAGGGAGAGGGCAGCAAGACCCCAGCCTGCTAAAGAGAAAGTAGAAAAAGAAATCTTAGTGGACATCTTTGACGAGGATGAGCACCTGAAGATAATTGCTGAACTCCCGGGGGTGGAAGAAAAGGATATAAAGGTCGAGCTTAAAGAGGATAGCTTGACTATATCGGCGGATACCCCTTACCGCAAATATTACCAGGAAGTGGCTTTACCCTGCCCGGTTAAAGGGGCACCTGATGCATCTTATAAAAACGGTATTTTGGAAATTGAGCTGGAAAAAGAGGGCTGAACATGCCACTTGATATCGATGAGGATAATCTAAAGCACGGCGTATTGGGGCTGGTTATCGCCCTGGTGGAGATAATCAGGGATGCCCTCAGGATACAGGGCTTCAGGAGAATGGACGGTGGCAGCCTGACCGATGAGGAATGTGAGAGGTTAGGGGAAGCCCTGCTCGACCTTGATGTGGCTATTGAGGAGATAAAAGAGGAGCAGGGCATTACCGAATCGGTGCAGGCGGTGAGGGATGGCTTGGATGACATCGTAAATGAAGTTGTCGATAGAATGGTAAACCCGGAAAGATGGAGGAAGGAAGCTGAAAAGCAGGGGGTGTAAAGAATGGATAAGGATTCAAGAGCCCTAAAAGTAATAGAGCAGATAGTAAGGCAGGAGGTAGATAAAATAGCTGCCGAGACAAAGGATGTGGTGAGGGAAATAGTGAGGGCTAACCTTCTCCCCCAACTCAGGGCAACTATTCAGGATTCCATCTCCGAGGCAATAGAGGATGTGTTGAGCGATGAGATACCACAAACCCAGGAAGCCAGTATAGTTGAGGAAATTTCACAGGCTGCCCCTGCTTTCCCGGAAGAGGAGCTACCTGTTGAAGAAGAGCCAACCCTGGAGGCAATCAAGGTCAGTGGTGACGGGGATGGGAGGTATGCATACGGCATCGCTGATTCCGGGGTAGCGGTTAACCTGGGAAACATTGGGATTGAAAATACCGAGGTCTACACCATCCCCTATAAAGGGTTATGCGCTGTAGTTCATAACTGCCCCACTGAGCCCTATAAGTCAGAGGATGAGGAAGTGGTCAAGGGCTGGGTTCAGACCCATCAAAAGGTTCTCGATGCCGCTATGGAAAAGTTTGATGCCGTGCTTCCTTTGGGCTTCGACACCATAATTAAAACCGAGGATGAAGCCGACCCCAAACAGGTAGTAAAAGACTGGCTTAGGGATGACTTCGAAAACCTCAGGGAGAAGATAGATAAGGTCAAAGGAAAGCAGGAGTTCGGCGTCCAGATATTCTACGACCCCAAGGTCATGGGGGAGGTCATTGCTCAGGAGAGCGAGGAGATTCAAAAGCTAAAAGAGGAGATGGCGGCTCAGAAGCCGGGGATGGCTTACATGTATAAGCAAAAGGTGGAAAAAGCGGTAAAGGAGGAGATGGAGAAAAGGGCGGAGAAATACTTTAAGGATTTTTATGGGGCGATTAAAAATCAGGTTGACGACATCAAGGTGGAGAAGGTCAAAAAAGACGAAGACAGGACAATGTTTATGAATCTATCCTGCCTGGTATTGAAGGAGAAGGCGGAAGACCTGGGCAATGAACTGGAGAGAATTGACAATATGGACGGCTTCTCTGTCCGCTTCACCGGACCCTGGGCTGTCTACAGCTTTGTTTAAGGGGTAAAGATGAAAGACTTTTTGCTTCAAGATGAGCAAGTTTTCATGTCAACGCCAGGGGCTATTGATATTGGCACCATTGATTCGCTGTGGAGACCGGGTAATCTCCATCTTACCAGCCAAAGGGTGCTCTTTGAGCGCCAGGGGAGAATGCAGCTTGCCCCCTTTCTTGGGGATATAGTTGATGTCAGGCTGGAGATGAGGAAGTGGGTTCTGCAACATACCCGGCAGCTTTGTCTATCTTACCGAGCCAGCCCCGGCAGCAGTGTCAGGGTAGCATATATCGCCCTAAGGTCACCAGTAGGCTGGCAGAAGGCAATCAAGGATAGAATAACCCTTGCTTTACTTAAAGGATAGAAATATAAATGGGAATGCAACCCACGGCGGCAACAGAATGCGGTGTAACCGACCTTTTAGAGCGGATTCTGGACAAGGGGCTGGTAATCCATGCCGACCTGCTCATCTCTCTGGCTGGAGTCCCCCTCCTCGGCGTCAGCCTGAAAGCGGCTTTGGCGGGAATGGAGACCATGCTGAAGTATGGTATGTTGACAGACTGGGATGAGAAGACCCGAGACTGGGCTCGAAAGGAGCGGGAGAAATCTCGGAAGGCAATGGGAGTTTTGATAGACGGAGAAGAGGTTCTGGTCAAGATGTTCGGCTCCCACTGGTATAGCCAGGGCATCTACCGTAGCTGGAGACCAGGGCACCTCTATGTTACTGATAGAAGGGTTCTCTTGTGGAGAGCCCAACCCGGTGAGGTATTGATGGAAGCCCCTTACCAGCTAATAAAAGGGCTGGCGATGGAAAGAAAGATAAATATCGCCAAGAAGGAAACGGACTACCTTTATCTATTACTTAAGGACGGCGAGGTAGCTCAGCTCCACCCCACCGATGCTTCGGTGGTAAAAGAAGCTATTGAGAAAAGGATGAAAGCTCTGGGGCTGGAGCTGGAGGAAAAGCCAGTTATCTCTCTGGTCGATGAAGATACCGCCAAATTTTTGACTCCTGGTGAAGGGGTTACCTACTGCGGCAAGATGTGGTACCTAATGACCCTGCCGTCACCGGGAGGAACTACCAGCGATGTATGGAAGCCAGGGCACCTGTATCTAACCAATAAAAGGCTATGCTGGTATTATAACTTCGATGGCAGGGTAGCCTGGGAAACACCCCATGACAGTCTGGTTCATGCTACCACCCAGTTGAAAGACCAGGGGGGTATGCTGAAGAAGAAGGAGGTCCTCAACGTATTGTATAAAAACAGCTCAGGTAATAAGGTAGCCTGCTTCTCAGGGGTGCCAGTAGAGATGAAGGACTGGGAAGATGCCCTTAGTGATGTCATCAGACAGCAAAGCGAACCCCTACCCGAGGATTGGGAATCCTGCCCCCAGTGTGGGGAGAAAGCGTCCCAAGAGAAACTTCTAAAAGAGGGCTGCTCTGTCTGTGGCTGGATAAGCCCCCGACTGCGGCTAAAAGTCTAAAGGAAAGGAGATGATGAAAATGGCTCTAACAGCGGCACAGGCGATAGAGCGGGCTAAGAAGCAACTAAGCGATTTAGTTGAAAGGAAGCCATCGAGTGTAACTGCGGTTTCCAAAGATGAGAAAGGGTGGCACATCTCGCTGGAGATGCTGGAAAGAAAGGCTATCCCTGACCACATGGATTTGCTCGCCAGGTATGATGTTCTGCTCGATGATGAAGGGAATGTGGTGAACTTTGACCGTAGTGACCTCCGCACCCGCGGCTCGGCGACAAAATATGAAGAGAAATAATAGCCCGGTTTAGTCTAACCAACACGGTATAAATTCAAGAAAGGAGTGGTAGAAATGGCAGAAGAAGAGAAAGAGGTGATGCAAAGAGGAACAGGTCCGTTTCTCTGCCCTAAGTGCCGAGCCGTTGCCTCAGGGAGGTATACCTTTTGCCCTGAGTGCGGCGAGCCTTGGGACATAGAATGCCCCCATTGTGGAGTGAGGTGGCGATTCTATGTCCATTACACCTATTGTCCCTCCTGCGGTAATAAAGTCCCTGAGAAAGCTGGAGTCAGTACACCTCGAGGCTGGATATAGATAGCTAATGGCTAAAGTCATTGGAATTGATTTAGGGACTACCAACTCGGTAGTCGCCTTTATTGAGCATGGCAAGCCGAAGGTCATCCCCAGTGCTGAGGGCGGTCGGCTGACCCCTTCTGTGGTAGCGCTGACCCAAGACGGGAGACGGCTGGTGGGACAACTGGCTAAAAGACAGGCAGTGGCTAACCCGGAGAAGACCATCGCCTCCATAAAGAGGCGGATGGGCTCAGACTTCAGGGTGAATATTGATGGTAAGAAATATACTCCACAGGAGATTTCAAGCCTGATTCTGCATAAGCTCAAAGTCGATGCCGAAAGCTACCTGGGAGAGAGAATAGAAAAGGCGGTGATTACCGTTCCCGCCTATTTTAACGACTCCCAGCGCCAGGCTACCAAGGATGCCGGCACTATCGCCGGTCTTGATGTAATCAGGATTATTAATGAACCAACCGCCGCTGCTTTAGCCTATGGGCTGGATAAACAGGATGCTCATAATATCCTGGTTTGGGACTTGGGTGGTGGCACCTTTGATGTTTCCATCCTAGAGCTAGGTCGGGGGATATTCGAGGTCAAGGCGGTGAATGGCAACACCCGGCTGGGGGGAGATGACTGGGACCAGCGAATTGTAGATTATCTAGCTGACGAATTCCACAAAGAGCACAGAGTTGATTTACGAAATGATAGGATGGTCTGGCAGCGGCTGAAGGAGGCAGCAGAAAAAGCCAAAATCGAGCTAACAAATAGCCAGTCTGCTTCTGTCAAATTGCCCTTCATCTTTCAGGATAACCATGATACTAAACACCTGGATATAACCCTGACCAGGGGAAAGTTCGAGGGGCTGACCCGGGACTTACTTGAGAAGATGGTTGCCCCCACCAAACAGGCGTTAGCCGACGCCAAACTTGAGCCTGAAGCTCTTGATAGGGTTATTTTGGTAGGCGGAGCCACCAGGATGCCAGCGGTGCAGCAGCTATGCCGAGAGCTTTTAGGCAAGGAGTCTTACAAGGACATAAATCCTGACGAGGTGGTGGCTATCGGTGCGGCTATTCAAGCCGGGGTATTAACCGGTGAACTGGGAAAGGTAACGCTATTGGATGTTACCCCTCTTTCTCTAGGCATTGAGACCAGGGGCGGGATTTTCGCCAAGATTATTGAAAGGAATGCCAAGATTCCTACCTCCTCAAGCCAGATATTTTCCACTGCTTTCGATAATCAGCCTGAGGTGGACATTCATGTATTGCAGGGGGAAAGGGAGATGGCCTGTTACAATGCAAGCCTGGGCAGATTTCAGCTCACTGATATTCCTCTTGCCCCTAGAGGAGTGCCCCGCATTGAGGTTGCCTTTAACATTGACGTCAACGGCATTCTCCAGGTCTCGGCCAGTGACCTTTATACTGATAATGAAACAAAATTAAGGGTTGAGTCCTCCAAACTATCATCAGAGGAAATGGAGCGAATGCTTGAAGAAGCCAAGACTTATGCTGAGGAGGATAAGAGGAAGCGTGAAGAGGTGGAGATAGGCATTAAGGCTGATAATCTTATCTACGCTGCTGAAAAGATAGCCGAGCAAACGGGGGATAGATTGGATGTGACTCAGTTAGAGGAACTTGAAGCAAGGGTTTTGGAGGTAAAAGGTGCTTTAGCCAGTGGAGATAGTGAAGCGATTAAATCAAAAACTCAAGAGTTGCAAGAGCTGGTCAAGGAGCTATACACGGAGAAAGAGGTGATTACCGGTGCAAGAGCCACCTCATCAGGGATTGGCTAAGGTATTCCCGCGCTCGGATCCTAAATTGCAATGTGCAGTTATCTTTAATGATAATTTTTATCAAAAGTATTGACAGATGTTTTAACAGATGTTATAATGTCAGCAACATGGAAAATAAACATATCAGGGGATTGCGGCTAGGGCTCGGTTTATCCCAGGAGAGGTTTGCCCGGCTTCTCGGGGTCTCCCTGCAAACGGTGAGACGCTGGGAAGAGGGCTTAACCAAGCCACTGCCTATCTTGAGCCTCAAACTGGAGGAACTACAAAGGAAAGCAGGAGGTGCAGAAGTGACTGAAGAAAAGAGGAAAAAGGGTGAGGAATTTGAGTTTGGTTTCGGTAGCTTATTCAAGGGAATCGGTAATCTCTTTGACCTTGTCTCCAGGATGACTGAGGAAGGGGAAGAGGAATTTACCCGCACCGGTGAGATTAAGGGCTTAGGCGATAAGGCTAAGGGGGTATATGGTTTCAGCGTAAAGATGGGGCTGGGGGGAAAGCCAGTTATCGAGCAGTTTGGCAATATCAAGGCAACAGAGAAGGGGGCAGTGGTAGCTGAGGTCAGAGAACCCATAGCTGATGTCTTTGATGAAGGGGAAAGACTGGTAGTGATTGCCGAGCTTCCCGGTGTAGAGGAGAATGGCATTCATCTTGAGGTAAAAGATGATATTCTCGACCTTACTGCTGAAGCCAAGGATAGAAAATACAGTAAAGAGGTTCTACTCCCCTCCTCAGTGGATGCCGACTCTATGGAATCTTCATACAAAAATGGAATTTTAGAGATAAAGCTGAGGAAGAGGTAAAGAAGATGGCGCAGGTAGAAACAAAAAGGTTGACCTTAAAAGTATCTGAGGCGCTAGCTAAGGATGTCGGTCGGGGGATAGCCAGGATTGACCCTAAAGACATGGTAGAGGTGGGTGCTGAGGTGGGGGATATCATTCAAATTCTGGGCAAAAGACCGGCAGTAGCTAAAGTGATGCCCACCTATATGGAGGACAGAGGTAAAGACATAATCCAGATAGATGGCATTACTCGAGAGAACGCCCAGACTGGTCTGGGGGAAAAGACACAGGTTGAGAAGGCCGACTATGAGGCGGCTACTACGATTGTCCTCGCCCCGATAGCTTCGTCATCCACTTTTGCCCGGGAAAAGGATAGCGGCTACATCAGCAGGTTAATAGAGGGACTGGCAGTAACCTCTGGAGATAAGGTAAGGGTTACCCTCTTCGGTACCCGCTACCAGGAGTTCTCTGTGGTGGATACCAGCCCCAAGGGGGTTGTTGTCATCCATCCTACGACCTCCATAAAAATGAAAGGGGAAAGGGTTAGTGAGAAAGAGGGCGTCGGGGTTACCTACGAGGATATTGGCGGGCTTCATAAAGAAATTAACAAGATAAGGGAGATGATTGAGCTTCCCTTAAAATACCCCGAGGTCTTTGACAGGTTGGGGATAGAGGCTCCCAAAGGGGTGCTTCTGCACGGTCCTCCCGGGTGCGGCAAGACCTTGATTGCCAGAGCGGTAGCCAGTGAAACCGATGCCTACTTTTTCCATATAAGCGGACCGGAGGTTATTCACAAGTTTTATGGAGAAAGCGAAGCGCACCTAAGGGCTATCTTTGAAAAGGCGAGTGAGAATGCGCCAGCAATAATCTTTCTTGACGAGATTGATGCCATAGCCTCCAAAAGGGAGGAAATCAGGGGTGACCAGCAGGTGGAAAGAAGGGTTGTCGCCCAGCTTTTAGCGTTGATGGATGGCTTGAAGTCAAGAGGTCAGGTGATTGTCATCGGGGCTACCAATATACCTAATGTGCTTGACCCAGCGCTAAGGAGACCGGGTAGATTTGACCGGGAGATTTCGATAAGTATTCCTGACAAAAAGGGAAGGCTGGAAACACTCCACATCCATACCAGGGGAATGCCTTTAGCTTCAGATGTTGACCTGGAGAAGCTGGCTGAAATCACCCATGGCTTTGTCGGTGCCGACCTGGAAGCCCTGTCAAGGGAGGCGGCGATGATTACCTTAAGGAAAATCATGCCCAAGATTGAGTTTGAGGCCGACTATATCCCCTATGAACTGCTCCTAGAACTGGAAGTTACCATGGATGACTTTATGGAGGCACTGAAAGAGGTAGAGCCTTCAGCCATCAGGGAGGTTTTCACTGAGATTCCTGATGTAAAGTGGAGTGATGTCGGTGGTCTTGAAGAGGTAAAACGGGTGCTCAAAGAGACCATTGAGTGGCCCCTCAGGTATCCAGAGATATTTAAGCAAGCCAATACCAACCCAGCCAAAGGAATACTGCTTACTGGACTCCCGGGGACAGGTAAAACCCTGCTGGCTAAAGCAGTAGCTAGTGAAAGTGGGGTGAATTTTATTTCAGTTAAGGGTCCGGCTTTACTCTCGAAATGGGTCGGGGAATCGGAGAAGGGTATTAGAGAGGTCTTTAAGAAGGCTAAGCAAGCCAGCCCTTGCATCGTGTTCTTTGATGAGGTAGACGCCATTGCCCCAACCCGGGGAGCAAGTGCCGATTCCCATGTTACCGAGCGAGTCATCAGCCAACTTCTGACTGAACTGGATGGGATAGAAGAGCTCAAGGGGGTGGTGGTTCTCGCCGCTACCAATAGGCCAGATATTATCGATCCTGCCCTGCTTAGAGCCGGTAGATTTGACTTCCAACTGGAGCTACCTATCCCCGATGAGAAAACAAGACTTGAAATATTCAAGGTTCACACCAGGGGTAAGCCCCTAGCCTCCGATGTCAACCTTAAGTCTCTAGCTAAGGCAACCGAAGGTATGGTCGGGTCAGATATAGAGGCTGTCTCAAGGAGGGCCTCTATGCTGGCGATAAGGGCGTTTATAAATCAAGAAGAAACGGACTTCACCAAATTCAAGATTGAGGCTCAGCATTTCAGTGAGGCACTCGAAACGATGCAGAGGGCTAAAGTCCAGCCATGAGGAAACTGCTTTATGTTCCCATCATCCATATGGAGGCTGACATGGGAAGCGCGGCTTCTGCTATTGACAGTAAAAGCGCCTCTTTGTGCGGGGAGGAGAGGTGGGCCAAACACAAAGAGACGGTAGCTAAGTTTTGGGGAAACGTGGCAGATTATTTCGCTACCGTTGACACTTCCAACCTGAAAATATATCAAGATGGTCTGCTGGCAAATGGTGAACTAGGCAGCAGAATTATTGAGGAGGGAGCAAAACGCGGGAGCAAAAATCATCAAATCATCCTCAACTTGATGAGAAGGGGTGCCAAGTTAATGAAGACTGAGGACCCCTCTCTCCTCAAGGAAGAGTATAAATCCATCACCAGGCTTACCCAGTCTAAATCGGCTGCTGAGAGAATCATTGCCTATGCCAGATATAAACTCCGTAAAGGTCAGTTGACAAAGGCAAGGGATAAATTCGCAGCCAAGACTATTGATGAAACCCTAAAGGAAGGGGAGACCGGTGTCCTCTTTATAGGAAGCTATCATAATGTTCTTCCCTATCTCCCAGAAGACATCGCGGTGGAACAAGTCAAGGATAGAGAAAAGATTAATGCTTACTTCAAGGAACTTACCTCAAGGGGGGAGGGGAGAAGATTTGAGCAACTGGCTGAATATCTTGACTCACCATGCGTAAGCTAAAAGGCGGCAGCGGCCCTTCTAGTTTTGTGCTTATCCAAAATACGTAGTTTAGATAACAACAACGTCCAGTTTGTTACTTATGCTACCAGAGTGAAGCGTTAAGCCGTGACGCTGAAAAGTCGTTATTTTTGCATGCAACTTTCTCAACTAGGGGCACCAATCTGCGCACCAGCTCCCCTAGGTCTTCTTTTCGGGAGGCGTCTCTTTCTTAGCGGCCTCAGGTGTTGGCTTTGGCTCTTCCGCCTTAGGTTTTTCCTTCGTTCGCCTAAAAAATGACTTAATTTTTTCCAGAGCTGCCATTACTCACCTCCTCTCCTCTTGCTATGAACGGTAAACTATTTGCTCCACCATGTCAATAGTGAAAGATACCCGGTGCAGAGGTCACATAAGCTTGGATTGTTACCTCGATTGAACATAAGCTTATTTAGTTACCTGCGGAGAATAAAAAAAGGGCCCGGGAGAAACTCCCCCGGGCCCTTCTCTGATGAATACCGGCCTCAGAACACGAATAACGCTGGCTGCGCCTCTTCTCGCTGTGCTTTAGCTTCCTCTTTTTCTTGCCTCCGCCCTGCTCTGTCCTTCTCTTGCCTCGCTTTAACCCTCTGGTGATAGAGCCACGATTTAAGCCTGTTTAGCTCTCCTGTCTGGTAGTCACTGATTGAGTCTACGGCAATATCAGCTGGCATTTCAACCTTGTTCCATCGCTTGTAGCTCTGGCCGGCGATATAGAGGTAAATTTGGGTCCAGTCGCTGTCCATTGGCTGAGTCAGGGATAGCGTCATGAGATAGGCGCAGGCTTCAGTATCGGTACCTGTCGGCTCTTCCCCTTTCAGCACTTTCATGTCCCCCATCATCCTTTCCAGGGTAATGGCTGTCTTAAGCCAGTCCGGCAAGGTATCTCCCCAGCCACCTGGGAACACAATAATGGGGTCTGTAAGACATCCCACAATATCGGAGATGCCTTGCTCCACAGTCTTATTCAATTGTAAATATCCTCCTTCGTCAGTCCTTAAACCGTGTTATATGCAGGCAGGCATAATGCGACCGATAGTTGTCAATTGGGCTTTGCCAGAAGCCATTGCGGAAGTCAAGCAGGTAGTACCAGTATCCCTGGTACTCCTGCTCACGAACGGCGACTAGATAGTCTGTGAATATCCTGACGCAAGCTGACCTGCTTCCCCAAAGTACAATTACACCAGGGATGTAGTTTTCATCACTCTTGAGCCTGATAGGGTGCCATTCCAGCTGAAGCCTGGGTAGCTTGAGGTTATCCAGCCAGAAATGCCTACCGCCAGCGTCGTAAGAACCGATGTAAATATCCTTGCCTTCAAGTCTTTCCAGTACCTCCATCAGCCGCTTTATAGCTTCCCTACGCTGCTTACGGAGAGGTATCTGGGCCGTCTTCCGGCCTAGTCTTACCGTAGTAAGCGGCTCAGGCTCGGCTAGCTTCACTCCCTCGAATAAGTCGATTTGACCTGTCATACCTTCACCTCCTTTCTTTCAGATTTTGGGCAAAGTTAACCCTTGGAATAGGGATTGCATTAACTTAGACGAGTACCTGCTGCGTGCCCGCTCTTTCCCTGGCTCTCTCTTCTGCTAAAGTCTCTTTGGGTATGGTGTCACGAATGGCATCAATGACGGATATCAACCGGCTCGGCACCTGCTGGCCATAGATAACCCCTCCGGTCATCCGCTTGAGTTCGTCGCCGAGGCGATTAACACGGTCTTTCATATAGTCGGGCAGGTTGGGTATGTTGGCGGCTTCCTCAGCCACGAGCAAAGCCTGCTCCAGGGGTTCTATGGCCTGACTGACGTGTTCCTCGGCCATGTCCATCGCCTCGATTACCCTGAGGCCACTCCATTTGATAGGCATTGGTTTACCTCCTTTCCGGGCACAAATAGCCCTGTAGATTTTGAGCCTTGACGAGTTCACCTCCAGCACTTAACGATAAGGCTACGTGCTGGAGTGAGACGGTTAATACTCGTCGGGGAACAGAATAGTGGTCGCCGACCTGTCGGCTTCGGTGATTATCCAGATTTTGGGCAGTTCTCCTGACTCATAGGCGGACAGGATACGAAAGCCCTCCTTAAGGCTCAGGTCATTCTCCGCTCTATCTTCGTCGCCAAGTTCTCCCCAATCGCCTTTGACGTGGCGGTTGAGGCTCTCGGTTATGAACTTAGCGAACGCCTCATCATCGGCCACCAGGTCATTTACTCCCCTGGTCATCACAAGCTGTCCCAGGGAAAAGGTCTGGTTGACTACAAACATATGGGTCTCCTTTCCGGGCACAAATAGCCCTGTAGATTTAATCCTTTACCACTAGAACATCGTGGCTTGGGCGCCGTGTTTCTGCTCGTTTGCTTCCCAGCACTCCTGGGCAACCCTTCGGGCGTGTTCCATTACCAGTTCGGTGTCTAGCTCGTCATCATCAGCTTTGTTGATGAACTCGGAACGATAGCCGGTGCTGGTCATACACCCTCTCAGTTCAAGATGGTCGGCGTGGGTAAAGTAGTTGATATGCCAGGTCACGTTGACCGTCTCACCGTTATTGAGCTTAACGGCAAATTCCTTGACTACTTTTTCTCTCAATACTTATTCACCCCCTTTCTGGACACACAAAAGGGGGATATCCCCGCACAGGGCAGGAATACCCCCCTTATGTTGTTGGTCTACGATTAGGTCAGTAGGTAACTGTTCAGGGATAATGTCAGTCAATGAGAGGATTGACATTGACCACAAAGGAACAGAATAGATTACAGACTCTAA
>Ga0210003_1000777_pt1 | contig 29002 bp, 26 predicted proteins | sample LantaG_FD_182804 | JGI IMG/M metagenome (GOLD analysis project Ga0210003, IMG submission 182804) | Deep subsurface microbial communities from Baltic Sea to uncover new lineages of life (NeLLi) - Landsort_02402 metaG (SPAdes) (version 2) | ecosystem: Environmental > Aquatic > Marine > Oceanic >... | reverse complement strand
GATGGCGCTGATCGCGCTGTCGGCCAAGATCCGCATCGACCAGATCGAGCCGCTGGACTCCATCGAGTCCATCACCGATGGGGCGTCCTCGCGACGCAACCAGATGCTCGTCGATCTCGGGTCGGAGCTGAACCTCGGCGCCATCGACGGTGCCGCCGAGGCCGACCTGGCGGGCCTGAAGGCACAAGTGACGAAGCTGGCCCGGACCTATAAACCGTTCGGTCCGGTGCTTTCCGATTCGATCAACGACCAGCTGCGCACGGTCCTCGGACCATCCGGCAAGCGTCCCGCCTACATCGTCGAGCGGGTCAAGAAGACGTGGGAGCTCGGTGACGGCTGGGCCAAGCACATCATCGTGGAAGTCGCGCTGGGCACCCGCGACGGATCCAGCGTGCGCGGCGGTGAACTCGGCGGTCTGCACGACGGCGCGTTGGGCGATGCCGCCAGCGTCGACAAGGCGATTGACACCGCGGTGGCCGCGTTGGCCGCACGTCGCGGTGTGCCGGTGTCGTTACCGTCGGCCGGCGGTGCAGCCGGCGGTGTGGTCGACTCCGCCGCGCTGGGCGAGTTCGCCGATCAGGTCACCGGACCCAACGGTGTGCTTGCCTCGGCGGCCCGCACGATCCTCGACCAGTTGGGACTCGGTGGTGCCCCCGTCACCCCTGATGCAGCTCCTGATGCTGAGCTCATTGACCTGGTCACCGCCGAACTCGGTTCGGACTGGCCACGTTTGGTGGCCCCGGCGTTCGACAGCCGCAAAGCGGTGGTGTTCGACGACCGGTGGGCCAGTGCCCGTGAAGATCTGGCCAGGATCTGGCTGATGGAGGAGGACGACCTCGAGGCTGACTGGGTTCGTCTCGCCGAGCGGTTCGAGGGTGCCGGCCACGTCGTGGGTACCCAGGCCACCTATTGGCAGGGCAAGTCCCTGGCCGCAGGCCTGAACATCCACGCGTCGCTCTATGCCAGAGCCGCAGCGGGTGCCGAAAACCCGGGCAAGGGCCGCTACGCCGACGAGGTCGCCGTCGTGACAGGCGCCTCCAACGGGTCGATTGCGGCATCGGTGGTGGCTCAACTGCTCGAAGGCGGCGCCACCGTCATCGCGACGACGTCCAGGCTCGACGACAGCCGGCTCGGGTTCTACCGCAGCCTGTACCGCGACAACGCCCGCTTCGGTGCGCAGTTGTGGGTACTGCCCGCGAACATGGCTTCCTACAACGACATCGACGCGTTGGCGGAGTGGGTCGGCTCTGAGCAGTCCGAGAGTCTTGGGCCGAAATCGATCCACATCAAGGATGCGCTCACCCCGACGTTGCTGTTCCCGTTCGCGGCGCCGAAGGTTGGTGGCGATCTGTCCGATGCCGGATCGCGCTCCGAGATGGAGATGAAGGTTCTGCTGTGGGCGGTCCAGCGGCTGATCGGGGGTCTGTCCCACATCGGTGCCGACCGCGACATCGCCGCGCGACTGCACGTGGTGCTGCCCGGTTCACCGAACCGTGGCATGTTCGGCGGTGACGGCGCGTACGGCGAGTCGAAGTCGGCCTTGGACGCGGTGGTATCGAGGTGGAAGGCCGAGACGTCGTGGGCACAGCGCGTCAGCCTGGCTCACGCGCTGATCGGCTGGACTCGCGGCACCGGTCTGATGGGTCACAACGACGTCATCGTCGAAGGGGTCGAGGAAGCCGGCGTGACCACCTACTCCGCCGAGCAGATGGCGAGCATGCTGCTGGCCCTGTGCGACGTCGAGACCAAGGTTGCTGCCGCGCGGGAGCCCGTGGTGGCCGACCTGACCGGGGGGCTTTCCGAAGTCGATCTGGACCTGTCGGCGCTGGCCGCCAGGGCCCGAGAAGAAGCTGCGGTCGGCCCGGACACCGAGGGCAATGGCGCTGAGGACAGAGATGGTACCGACGACAACCTGATCGCGGCCCTGCCCTCTCCGCCGCGTCCCGCCACCCCGGCGCCGCCGCCGGCGTGGGACGACCTCGACGTCGACCCTGCCGATCTGGTGGTCATCGTGGGCGGTGCCGAACTCGGCCCTTATGGATCGTCGCGCACCCGCTTCGAGATGGAGGTCGACAACGAACTGTCGGCAGCCGGTGTTCTCGAGCTTGCCTGGACCACCGGTCTCATCAAGTGGGAAGACGATCCTCAACCAGGTTGGTACGACACCGAGGCCGGTGACCTCGTCGACGAGGCGGACCTGGTCGAGCGTTACCACGATGTGGTTGTCGAGCGCGTCGGCATCCGCGAATTTGTCGGTGACGGGGCAATCGATGCGGATCACTCGGCGCCGCTGCTGGTGTCGGTGTTCCTGGACAAGGACTTTTCCTTCGTGGTGTCGTCCGAGGCCGATGCGCGTGCGTTCGTCGAATTCGACCCGGAGCACACGATCATCACTCCGGTGCCCGACAGCGCCGACTGGAACGTCATCCGCAAGGCGGGCACCGAGATTCGTGTGCCGCGCAAGATGAAGCTGTCCCGCACGGTGGGCGCGCAGATCCCGACCGGGTTCGACCCGCAGGTCTGGGGCATCACGCCGGATATGGCAAATTCGATCGACCGGGTGGCGTTGTGGAACCTCGTTGCAACAGTCGATGCATTCCTGTCCGCCGGGTTCTCTCCGACGGAGCTGATGCGCTGGGTGCACCCCAGCCTGGTCGCCAGCACGCAGGGCACCGGCATGGGCGGGTTGACCTCGATGCAGACCATGTTCCACGGCAACCTGCTGGACAAGAACAAGCCGAACGACATCCTGCAGGAGACGCTGCCGAATGTCGTTGCCGCTCATGTGATTCAGAGTTATGTGGGCAGCTACGGATCGATGATCCACCCGGTGGGGGCGTGTGCCACCGCGGCCGTCTCGCTCGAAGAGGGTGTCGACAAGATCCGGCTGGGCAAGGCCGAACTCGTCGTCACCGGCGGCTATGACGACCTGACACTGGATGCGGTGATCGGCTTCGGTGACATGGCCGCAACCGCTGACACCGAGATGATGCGGTCGAAGGGGATCAGCGATGCGCGGTTCTCCCGCGCCAACGACCGGCGCAGGCTCGGCTTCGTCGAGGCACAGGGCGGCGGCACGATTCTGCTGGCCCGCGGTGACCTGGCCCTCAGGATGGGGCTGCCAGTGCTGGCCGTCGTCGCCCACGCGCAGTCCTACGGCGACGGCGTGCACACCTCGATCCCCGCTCCGGGGCTCGGCGCCCTCGGTGCGGGTCGCGGCGGCACGGAGTCGGTGCTGGCCAAATCGCTGCGCAAGCTGGGAGTCGGCGCCGACGACATCGCTGTCATCTCCAAGCACGACACCTCTACGCTGGCCAACGACCCCAATGAGCAGGAGCTGCACGAGCGGCTGGCTGACTCGCTTGGCCGTTCGGAGGGGGCGCCGCTGTTCGTGGTGTCGCAGAAGAGCCTCACCGGGCACGCCAAGGGCGGTGCGGCAGTATTTCAGATGATGGGTCTGTGCCAGATCCTGCGGGACGGCGTCATTCCGCCGAACCGCAGCCTGGACTGTGTCGACGACGAGTTGGCCACTTCCGGTCACTTCGTCTGGGTGCGGGAGACCCTGCGGCTCGGCGAGAAGTTCCCGCTCAAGGCCGGCCTGGTGACCAGCCTCGGGTTCGGCCATGTCTCGGGAATGATCGCCCTTGTGCACCCGCAGGCGTTCCTGGCGGCTCTGAGCCCTGAGCAGCGGGCGGTCTACACCGCTCAGGCATTGCAGCGGAGCCTTGCCGGGCAGCGCAGGCTCGCGTCGGCCATCGCCGGTGGGCGGCCGATGTACGAGCGGCCGACCGACCGTCGCTTCGACAATCAGCATCCGGAGAAGGCGCAGGAGGCGGCCATGCTGCTGGACGCGGCGTCGCGACTGGGCGAGGACGACCGGTATCAGCGTTGATCTGTGAGGTCGCGGTGCACTGTGAGATAACGTGCTGCCCGTGGGCATCGTCGGGATAGGCATCGATCTCGTATCCATCCCCGACTTCGCTGAGCAGGTGGACCGGCCGGGCACGGTGTTCGCCGAGACGTTCACTCCGGGTGAGCGGCGCGACGCTGCAGACAAGAGTTCGTCAGCGGCGCGCCACCTGGCGGCGAGGTGGGCGGCCAAGGAGGCGGTGATCAAGGCCTGGTCGGGGTCGCGCTTCTCGAAGCGGCCTGTCCTGCCCGAGGGCATCCACCGCGACATCGAGGTCATCACGGATATGTGGGGCAGGCCGCGCGTGCGACTCTCCGGTGCCATCGCCGAGCACCTCAAAGATGTGACGATTCATTTGTCGATGACCCATGAGGCTGATGTCGCGGCCGCCGTCGCGGTGCTCGAGGAGCGCTGACCCAACCCTTTTCCCGCGAGACCCTTTTCCCGCGAGCAGACGCAAACTGTCCCGCGCGTCGGCGTGTCGGGTGGCATTTGCGTCTGCTCGCGGCCCGGGGTGGCGCATTAACCTGGTCGAATGACTGATCTTGTCCAGCGGGTCCGCGACGTTCTGCCGTCAGTGCGCGACGACCTCGAGAAACTGGTGCGCATCGAGTCGGTATGGGCAGATCCGGCCCGCCGCCACGAGGTACAGCGCAGCGCCGAGGCGGTGTCGATGCTGCTGTCTCAGGCCGGCTTCGGCGATGTGCGGATCGTCGCGCAAGGCGGTGCTCCGGCGGTCATCGCCAGGCACCCCGCGCCAGCGGGAGCTCCGACCGTGCTGCTGTACGCGCACCATGATGTGCAACCGGAAGGAGATCGCTCGCAGTGGCTGTCGCCGCCCTTCGAGCCCACTGAGCGCGGCGGGCGGCTCTACGGGCGCGGTACCGCTGACGACAAGGCCGGCATCGCAACGCATTTGGCTGCATTCCGGGCCCATGAAGGTAACCCCCCAGTCGGGGTGACCGTTTTCGTCGAGGGGGAAGAGGAGTCGGGCTCGCCGTCGCTGGGGCGGTTACTGTCGGTACACCGCGACCTGCTGTCAGCCGATGTCATCGTGATCGCGGATTCGGACAATTGGAGCACCGACATCCCATCGCTGACAGTGTCGCTGCGCGGGCTGGCCGACTGTGTGGTCGAGGTCGCCACTCTCGACCACGGCCTGCACTCGGGGATGTGGGGCGGCGTGGTGCCCGACGCTCTTACCGTGCTGGTTCGTCTGCTGGCGAGCCTGCACGACGATGAGGGCAATGTCGCTGTTGCCGGCTTGCACCAGAATGACGATGCCCACGCAGATGTCGCGTACAGCCCGCAGCGGGTGCGCGCGGACACCGGTCTGCTCGACGGTGTGCGCGAGATCGGTTCCGATTCAGTGGCGCAACGGCTTTGGTCCAAGCCGGCGATCACCGTCATCGGCGTCGACACCACGCCCGTCGCGCAGGCGTCGAACACCCTGATCCCGCGGGCGCGCGCCAAAGTCAGCATGCGCGTGGCGCCCGGTGGCAACGCTGCCGAGCACCTCGGCGCGCTGACCCGTCATCTCGAACGGAACGCACCTTGGGGTGCCCAGGTCACGGTGATCCCCGGTGACATCGGCGAGCCGCATGCGATCCACGCCAGCGGTCCGGTCTACGACGCCGCGCGAGAGGCGTTCCGTGAGGCCTGGGGGTGCGACGCGATCGACACCGGTGTCGGAGGATCGATTCCGTTCATCGCGGCGTTCGCAGCGGCGTTCCCCGAGGCAAAGATTCTCGTGACCGGCGTCGAAGACCCGGACACCCAGGCGCACAGCATCAATGAGAGCCTGCACTTGGGCGTCCTGGAGAGGGCGGCGACGGCCGAGGCGCTGCTGCTTGACCGGCTGGGCAGCTAGCTTCGACCACCAGGTTTCATCACGAGCCCCTGTCGACTTCGTCGAAAACAACAATTGCGTGGGCAAATGGTTGGGGTGTCACTCCGAGTGGCCCAAAGGGATGGTCGAGCACGAAGACGAGATACAACAGCAACGCAAGCAGGACGGCGACCGCGCTCGTCAGGATCATGTGCCCAAGGTTGCTCGTCAGGCGCAGAAAGCCGGTGAGCGTGATCAGCACCGAGCCACCGAAGATCAGAGAGCACCACAACAGCGCCGGTATTCTTGGTTTGGCGTCCAGTACTCGAGTGCTGAGGTCGGATGCCAGGTCAGTCAGTTGGCTTAGGTAGGCCTGGTTGATCGGGCTCTGCGCGACATCGGATTGCTGACTGCCCACGATGCGATACATTTCCGTGATCGCAGCGCGTGCGTTGCTGTTGACGTGGTCGAAATCTTTAATTCCCCATTCCGGACTCTGCACCCCCACTGCATAGTTACGCAGCTGTACGCGTAACTGTGATTGTGCTGGCTGCGGCATCGCGACGGTCTGGCGATACATCGTCGTCAACGTAGATGCCTCATTGAAAACATTGACTCTTGCTGACAGCGATTCCTGCCAACCGACCATGACGGTGAAGCCGAGGAGCGCGCCATAGACGAGGCCTATAACAGTCAAATAGGGCGACAGTGCCGAGTTGTACTCCAGGCCGACTTCAGCCGAGTGGCTCCGGTTCCCCAGCGACACACTGCCCACCGCCACCAACACCGCCCCGACGACAATGACGGCCAAAAAAATCCATGCGCCGAGTTCTCCGAAGTCACCCATCGATTGACCAGAATGCCAGCAAGTCGACTAGCTCAGATCGATAGGTCGCGTCGAAGCTTGGCTACGTGACCGGTGGCGCGAATGTTGTACTGAGCCAATGCGATCTTGCCGTTCTCGTCGACGACGAAGGTCGAGCGGATCACACCCTGCACGGTCTTGCCGTACATCATCTTCGCGCCGTAGGCGCCCCAGGCTTCGAGGACTCTGCGGTCGGGATCGGACAGTAGCGGGAAGGTGAGCTCTTCGGTGTCACGGAATTTGCCGAGCTTTGCCGGCTTGTCGGGGGAGATGCCGACGACGTCGAGGCCCGCCCCGCTCAGCTCACTGAGATTGTCGCGGAAGTCGCAGGCCTCTTTGGTGCAGCCCGGCGTAGATGCCGCTGGATAGAAGTACACGATGACCTTTCGGCCTTTGTAATCCGAGAGCTCAACGGTGTGCCCGTCGGCGTCAGGGAGGCTGAAGGCGGGTGCCGTGTCACCCACCTCCAGTCGGGGCGTTTGCGGCATCGGCGGTTTTCCTCTGATTGATCAGGCTCGATTTGTCGACCGGGCGCTGGGGTGGGCGCCGGCTGATCTAGGGTAGTTGGGCAAGGCGGCGTAGTTCGCGAGACTGGGTGCAAGAGACCGTGAGAGGTAGACGTGGCGGACCGGGATCCCGACACCATCAAGCAAGAGATCGACCGGGCGCGCGAGCAGTTGGCGTCGACTGTCGACTCGCTCGCGAGTCGGGCCAACCCGCACAGGATCGCCGACGACCTCAAGGCCGGTGTGGTGCGCTTGGTAAAGAAGCCCCCGGTAGCCATTTCGCTGGCCGCGGCGGGGGCTTTGTTAATCGCGCTGACGGTGCACCACCTGCGGCACCGCTGAGCGGGCAGATCAGCGCCGGCGGCCCGGCCGTAACCAGTCGCTTAGCGAGAATCCCGGCGGATTGGCCACCCGACCGAGACGGTTGCAGGAGTACTCGGTGACGGCAAGTTGCGTAGCTACGCCAGAAGCGGTGTCCTGGCCGTCGCCACGGGAGGACAGCGGCTCGCCCGAGCTTGACATCGGCAAATTCCCCACTTTACTCGCCACGGTCCTGTGTCCTACGGGCCTCGTGTGTACCAGCTAACAGAACCTTAACATCGCTTTGCCTTCTTTGCCCAGCACAATAGATATTCCTGGCGGGTTTGGCGCTACTGTCGTTACCGCGAGACGCCGGTGTGGAGAGGTCGGTGACGAACACGATGCGTGACATCTAGCACAGCTCAGACGGATCCGAGCGCGGTGTCGCCGGGACGTTCTGCAATTGCCAGTGGGCTAAAGTCTACGCTTCGCCGCGGCGCCGGTGGGGGTCGGCCGGTCGGGCGCCGCGGGCGACCTTGATGAGCGTGTCCTCTACGCTGGCGCTGTCCCGACGAGCACAGGAGACCTGACATGGCGTGGTTTCTCGCCCTCCAAGGCCCGGCGCAGGCCAGCCATCAATCATCGGTCTATGAGCTTCAGGACTCGGCCGACGTCGACCAGCTGGCCCAGGAATTCCTCAGCGCGGCTACGAGCGACCGGGTGGTGCCGATTGCGGCAATGCTGCCGCAGAACCTCCGCAGACGGCAGAAGGTCACGCTCTATGTCCGTCCGGCAGTCTGGGGGATGTGGACCTTCTACGAGCTCTCCGATGAGGACCGCCGCCAGCTGATGAAAGAGAATCCGCTGCTCAATGCGATCCAGCAGCATCAGCGCGGGCACGCCGCACAGGGGGGCGCCGGACCGGCGAACCCGTTGCTGGGGCAGCCGGGCCCCGGGGTCCGCTGAATCGAGGCCATCGTTCCGGTCATAGCCTGGAACTCGCTGAACGAGGCCCGCTGCCCGACCGGGGCATTAAAGGCCGCTGGGGACGGTTCTGCCCGAACTTCCGACGGCATGAGCATTGACCTGACTGGCCCAACGGGCGCGCGGTCAGGGTTTCGAACCCCCACGGCTGGAGACCAACTGGAGACCTGGCCGAGGTTGTTGGCTGACGGGGGTCCGATGTTCGAATGAGCGCAGCCGGTCAACCCGAACGCACTTTCGGCACGCTGCGGGGACAGAATGGCTCTGGGTGGCTTGTTGGCGACGGGGGAGCGCCTAGCCGACGTGGGCTGGCTCGGTTGACCGCCGGTAGTGCGTCCTGGGGCCCGCCAGCACTGCGCGGCAAGCTCGCAGAGCCCCACCACCCGCCCAACCCGCGTATTTCAGACTGACCCGCGCAGCAGCGCAGGTAGGCCAGCTCGCCGGTGGTGTCGTTGCGGCGGCTCAGCAAATGATGAACACCGGTGTCGGTGTCGCTCTGGGGGCTCAGCTGAAACCACGCACAAAAATACACGCGCGGGCCATGCGCCCCGGCGCCGGCGGAGTGTTTCTGCCAGGCGTTTGTCGGGATCAGTGTCGGTAGCGCATCGACGCGGATCGGGCCGGCATCGGTGGGTATGCGGCGGTTGGCCGGGACCGCCAGCACGTAGCTCAGGCGGTGGCTGCGAACCCGTGCACTCAGCCGCGGGTCGGCGCCGTACCGCGCCCGATCGATGCGCACCACACGAAAGCCCGGTGGCGGCACTCCCTAAACCTAGTCTCAAGTTCCCGGTTCTTCTTACGAAGCTCCCGCAGCTCTCGACTCTCCTCGGTGGAGACTCCCGCCGCTTCACCGGCATCAATCTCTGCTGGCCCACCCACTTGCGTAGCGTCTCCGCGTTAATCCCCAGCCGGCCGGCGATCGCCTTCATCGTCGCCCAGTCTGAGTCCATTCTGAGTCGTAATCATCGCGGTGTTCGCGACCAGCCGCGCAGCCCTGGCGTTGGTGTTCTCGTCGTACCTGCTCGGCATGCGCCATCCCTCCCCGAGTACGCCCGGTTCTTCGCCACACCGCAGAAAGTGGCGCGCGTCAAGAAGTCGCAAATCGAATACTGGGGAACGTTCTTCGACGCGATAGTCGACGAGTCGTACATCGAGAAGCGGCGTCGTGTCGGCTCCGTGCATGCCACCATCGGACTGTCTCTGCAGTCCTATTTCGCAGGCATGAACCTGATGTTTGACCTGCTCACCCGCGCGCTCACCCGCGCGGCGAAGGACGGCGGCTTCCCCGCTGGCGAGCTGGCGGGAGCGATCGCGGCGACCACCAAGCTCACGCACCTAGACACGTCGATCGTCTCCGACGCCTTCGCCGAGCTGACGGAGCGGACCATCAGCGAGCAGAGCGATGCCATCGTGGCGATGTCGACTCCGGTGGCCGTTGTCTGGGACGGAATCCTCCTCATCCCGGTGGTGGGCATCATCGACTCGAGACGCGCTCAGGACATCATGTCCACGCTGCTGCTCAGCATTCGCGACACCGGCGCGGGCGTGTGCATCCTCGACATCGGAGGCGTGGGCATCGTCGACACTGCGGTCGCGAACCATTTCATCAAGATCACGAAAGCGACACGTCTCATGGGATGTGAGTGCATCATCTCGGGGCTCTCCCCGGCGGTGACCCAGACCATAGTCGAGCTGGGCGTCGACGTCTCGATGGTCAGCACTCGCGCCACGCTGCGCGACGCGCTGGCGATCGGATTCCAGAAAACGGGCAACCACGTCGTGCAGAGCGGCGAGTGAGCCGTCGCGATGTTCTTCTCACGCGACCAGATCGTGTTGCGCATTCCGGTTGACTCGACGGCGCCCGACATCCGCTACTTGGCGGAGCAGCTCCTCGTCGAGCTCCGCCGTTGTCGAGCGAGCGGCGTGGTCATCGATCTGTCGGCGGTCGAAGTCCTGGGAACCGCTGGCTTCGAGTCTTTGGTGGACCTCGTGCGAGGGATCGCGGTGTCGGGGAGTCGAGCCGTCGTCGTGGGCTTTCAGCCTGGCGTCGCGGCCGCGCTGGTCGACCTCGACCTGGATCTCCGGGTTCTCGACACCGCATCATCGGTCGAGGCCGGCGGGTCCTGGCTGGCAGCGCTAAAGGAGGACCGTGGCCGGCGATGAGCTCGCCGAGGGCGGGGAGCGATTCCCGGTGGTCCGCGAGTTCGACGCGACGCGTGTCGCGCAACGAACGAAGTTGATCGCGCAGAGCGCAGGCTTGGACGACACGGCGAGTCATCGTCTCGCCACGGCCGCCTCCGAGCTGGCGCACAACATCCTCAAATATGCGGGCAGTGGCTCCCTGACCGTTCGCATAATCCGACGGCGGGGGCAGCGGGGCGTCGAGCTCATCGCCGAGGATGAAGGACCGGGCATCGAAGACATCGCCGCAGCGCTCCGGGATCACTTCAGCACCGCGGGGACGCTCGGACTGGGCCTGCCGGGGGTGCAGCGCTTGACGGACGAGCTGACCATCGACAGCGAGATAGGGCGGGGAACTCGGGTCACCGCACGATCCTGGAGCCGGGACCGTGGCTGAGGTCGAACACGCGGCGTCCATACGGCCCATGCCCGGCAACTCGGTGGGAGGCGACGCAGCGGTCATCCTCGAGATTGGCGAGGTGCTTTGGGCGGTCGTCATCGACGTCCTCGGACATGGTCCTGACGCCTACGAGCTCGCGCTCCGCGTCGTCGATCAGGTGCAACGGGTGCACCCCGTGGGCCCGGGTGCGTTACTTGAGGAGCTGCACCGGGAGTTCCTCGGCAGTCGAGGGTTCGGCGCGGCGGTGGTCTCGGTGGACAAGCGGGACGGGCGCGTCTGCCACGCGGGCGTGGGCAACGTGGTCGCGCGCACCCTCTGCGGCGGGGAGCGGAGATTCGTCTCCAGTGATGGGGTCGTCGGGCTGCGATTCCGCACCCCGAAGGAGGAGACGGTCCAGCTACCCCACGACGGGCTCGTGGTGATGTACACCGATGGTGTCTCCAATCGATTCGGGCTGGCCGAATACCCGATGATCTGCTCCCACGAGGCGAGCGAGGTGGTCGACACGATCGTCGCATTGTTCGGCAAGGACCACGACGACGCCGGCTGCATTGCGCTCCGCTACAAGGCGACGGCCGCGTCGTGACCGAGCTCGCGCGGCTATCGTTCGGCTCCGACCTGGCGCGCAGTCAGTCCGGGGCGAAGCTGCGCCGGGCGGCGATCAGCGTCGGCCTGAGCGAGATCGAGGCCACCCGGTTGGTGACGGCGATCTTGGAGGTCGCCGCGCGGGCCGCATCCGGCCCCTTGGAGGTCGTCGTCTCACTCGGCGACTCGAAGCGCCCGGCGCTCGAGCTGAGCGTGGAAGGCGCGATCACGGAGGCGAGCGTCGATCTCGCGCACCGGTTCGTGAAGCACGTCGGGCGCACACCCGAAGGGCTGCGGATCACTTGGCCACTGCGAGCGGTCCCCACGGTTGAGATCGAGGCGAGGGCCATCGGGTGCCTCACGGCTCAGACGCGCGAGGCCCGCGTGCTCGAGGAGCAACAGGCGCGCCTACAAGAGGCCAAGGAGGAGGCGGACCGCGCGAACCGGGCGAAGAGCGACTTCTTGTCGAGCATGTCGCACGAGCTCCGTACCCCCATGAACTCCATCCTCGGTTTCACGCGGCGGCTGATCAAACGGCTCGACGGCGAGATCTCTGGGCGCGACCTCGACGCGCTCTACACCGTGGACCGGAACGCGAAGCACCTCCTTGCCCTGATCAACGACGTCCTGGATCTGTCGAAGATCGAGGCCGGGAAGATGGAGCTCTCGATCGAGCGGGTCTCGCTGGGGGTCCTCGTCCGCGAAGTCCTCAGCCAGAGCGCGTCGCTTCTCGAGGACAACGTGCACGAGCTCGACGTCGTCCTCCCCGAAGCGCCGGTCGAGTTGACCGGTGACGCACGGAAGCTCCGCCAGATCCTGACGAACCTCGTCTCGAACGCGATCAAGTACGGCGGCGGAGGCGTCATCCGCCTCCGCCTCGAGCAGGGACACGACCCGCAGCTCGGCGCGGTGGGCACGATCTCAGTGCGTGATCACGGTCAAGGTATGAGCTCCGAACAGATGGAACGCCTCTTTCACAGATTCACTCGGCTCGCGACCGCGGCGACCAGTAAAGCCGGTGGGACCGGGCTCGGACTCGCCATCTCGGCCGAGTACGCCGCGATGCACGGCGGTCGCATCGACGTCTGGAGCGAGCTCGGGCAGGGGAGTCGGTTCACCCTCGTGCTCCCGCTTCGACCCGCCGCCCAGGGAGTAACCCGAACGGCAATGCCTCGGCCCGCCGACGTACCACCGGCGGTGCGGCGCGCCGCGACGGTGCTGTGCGTCGACGACGATCCGGACCTCCTCGAGTTTCTGCGGCTCACGTTCGCCGACGCGGATCTCGACGTGAGGACCGCCACCGGGGTCGAGAACGCCCTCGCACAGGCTCGGGAGGCTACCCCGGACCTCCTGTGCCTCGACGTGCATCTGCAAGATGGCACTGGGTACGAGATCATGGAGGCGCTGCGACAGGACCCCGCCACCGCTAACGTCCCGGCGGTGTTCATCTCGGGTGATGATGAGGCCGCGGCGGCGATCGCGCTCGAGAGCAAACGCTTCATGCGTAAGCCCGTTGATCCGGCGGACCTGATCGAGACCGCCCGCTCCCTGCTGCGAGAGCCGATCGAGGACGTCCTCGTCGTAGAGGACGACCGAGACACGCGCAAGCTCCTCATCGATTCGTTTTCGGATCTAGGCGTCAAGGTCGCCGTGGCCTCGAACGGGCGCGAGGCGATCTCTCGGTTGAAGGAACGGGTCCCCTCGGTCGTCGTTCTCGATCTCATGATGCCCGTAATGGACGGTTTCGAGCTGCTGCGCGAGCTCCGCGCCACACCTCAGTGGCAGGACATCCCCGTGGTGGTCCTGACGGGGATGGAGCTCGGCGTGGCGCAGCTCACCAAGCTCGAGGCCTTGGGCGCGGCGATCCTACGCAAGGACGACGACGTCGCGCACAGCATCGACTCGATCCTGGCCGCGAAGCTCTCTGGCGGTGACCGCGCCTCATGAGCGCCAGGATTCTCATCGTCGACGACAACCCCGACAACCGGAAGCTGCTCGCGTGGGTGCTCGAGGACGAAGGGTACGCATACGAGGAGGCCGATAGCGCCGAGCGTGCGCTCGAGATGCTACGCGCGGACCGCTTCGACCTCGTGCTCATGGACATCTCCCTGCCTGGCATCGATGGCGACGAAGCGACGCGCATCATCCGCGCCGATCCCGAGCTCGCCGGGATGCTCGTGATTGCGGTGACCGCGCACGCCGTCAAGGGCGAGGAGGAGCGAATTCTTGAGAGCGGCGTCACGGACCTCGTGACGAAGCCAATCGACGAAGAAGCGCTCATCGCGCTGTTGCGCGACCTATTACCGCCCGGGGGCCTTCGTGTGTTGACGGGCGTTCGGGTTGACCACGAGGGAGTGGGGTTCCGTCGTTGAGGGTGAGGATGTTTCGGCAGGAGTTGGGCGGCGGCGTGGTGACGATGCCCGATGTTCGCGGGGGTTGCAACGGGTTCTCGGTGGTCGCGGTGGTCCGGGTTGGTTTTGGCGGTGACCGCGGTGCCGGAGGTCGCACCGGGGCAATCGTCTGGGGCAGTTGCGGTTCGGTGCCCCGCTGGCCAACACGAGATGACCCCTTCCGCATCCAAAGGGTGGTAGACCACCCTGATGCCTCATGCCCACCCAAACACCCGATGATCGTCGTCCGCACCCACGAGTGGGCCGAGCAGGCCCTGACCACGGGCGAGATCGGTTGCCCGCACCCCGGGTGCGGCGGCATCCTCACCCGGTGGGGATACGGCCGCCACCGGCGGGTGCGTAGCCTCGGCGTCCAGACCATCGAGGTGCGCCCACGGCGGGCACGCTGCACCCGCTGTGTCCGCACCCAGATCCTGTTACCGGCCGCCGTGCAGCCACGCCTGGCCGACACCACTGAAGTGATCGGCACCGCCCTGGCCAGCAAGGCAGCGGGCCACGGACACCGCCGCATCGCCACCGCGCTCGATCGCTCACCCTCGACGGTGCGCCGCTGGTTGCGCCGCGCCACCGGCAGCGCTCATCTGGACTGGCTGTGGCAGCGCGGCAGCCAAGCCCTCATCCGGCTCGACCCCGACACCTTCAACCGGCTGCCTCCCGCCACTAATCAGCTGCGCGACGCGCTGACCGTCCTGGCCGCGGCCGCCTGCGCAGCCCGCCAGCGGTTGAGCTTCAACGAACCCCTGTGGACGCTGATCGGGATGCACACACACGGCCGACTCTTGGCAGCACCGACCTGAACCGTCGATCGCCCGGCCCGAAATGGGCCGGGCCATCGATGCTGCACGCCCACCCCTGCCCGGCCGCGTGAGCACCACCGCGCGCCCGTGACCGTCACCGTGAACACCACGGCGTCACCATGAACACCAAACGGCGCCAATCGTCCTCACTCACAACGCCGCCATCATGCTCATCTTGAACGCCGGTCAACACTTCGTGAATGATGTCCGGATTCTTTGCGTAGACGATGTTGCTGACAACATCAAGCTATTGGCCGCCGAGCTCGAGGACGAGGGCTACCAGGTACTCAGCGCCTCGGACGGCGAGTCGGCCCTCGAGGTGCTACGCAGCGAGTCGGTCGACGCCGTGATCCTCGATGTGATGATGCCGGGCATCAGCGGCTTCGAGGTCCTGGACCGGGTGCGCTCTGAACGCTCTGCCCTCGACCTCCCGATCCTCATGGCCACCGCGCTCTCGGATGTCGAAAACGTCATCAGCGCACTGTCAAGAGGCGCGAACGACTACGTCGTCAAGCCGCTGGACATGGACATCGTCCTCGCGAGGCTTCGCACGCACCTCGAGCTCGCGCGCCTTTCCCGGGAGAAGGATGCGCTGAGCCGGCAGCGGGACGAGTTCGTGGCGATCGCGAGTCACGACCTCAAGAACCCTCTGGGCGTGGTGCTCGGGATGACGAAGCTCGTGTGCCACATGGTGGGTCCGGACCAGCCGTTGACCGACGAGCCGCGCGAGCTCCTCGGGCGGGTGGTTCTCGCCGCGGGCCGGATGCAGCGCATCGTCGAGGACTTCCTGGACTTTCAGATCCTCGAGGACGGGGACATCGAGCTCCGTCGCGACGCGACCGACATCAACGCGCTCGTCCGCGAGGTGGTGGACGGCAACACCGAGCGAGCTCGGGAGAAGCAGATCGATCTCGGAGTCGAGCTGACCGCCGACCTCGACACCATCAAGGTCGACGGGCCGCGAATCACCCAGGTCCTCGACAACCTCATCGCCAACGCCGTCAAGTTCTGCCGAGCGGCGGACGAGGTCCGCGTGCGCACCGTCCGGACCGGCGAAGGCGTGCGCGTGGAGGTCGTCGACAGTGGACCCGGGTTGAGCCAAGTGGACCTCGGCAAGGTCTTCGGCAAGTACGTGAGGCTTTCAAACGCTCCCACTGCGGGCGAGAGGAGCAGCGGCCTCGGACTGTACATCTGCCGAAGCCTGGTCGAGTCCCACAGTGGAAGAATTGGCGTGCAGAACAACGAGGCCAGCGCCGGCGCGACGTTCTGGATCGAGCTCCCTGGCGGTTGAACGAGCTCCGGGCTGCTGAAGTCGACGCAGGCTACACCGCGTACGACATGCACCCGCCTGAGGAACCCGACGCCTGGGGTGACCAGGCATCGTGGCGAACCGCGGCCGGTGTCTCATGAGTGCGCTTCCAGCCCGTGGTGAAATCTGGTGGTGCGAACTCCCTGAAATCGGTCGGCGCCCAATCGTTGTCATGTCGCGCGATGCTGCCATCCCCCGGCTCCGACGCACACTCGTTGCACCATGCACGACTGTTTAGTCCGAAGTTACGACGGGTTTGAGTCTGTTTTGGATGTCTGATCTGCGAGGTTGGCCATTCAACACGCGGGTTGTGTAGTCACTAATATAATGGACTGTTCGGTGGTTGCGGCGTAGAATGGGTTGATGCCCAAGGGGACCGGTGCAGTTCACATCGCCACTCAGCGACGGAAGTACACCGGGAAAGATGGTGTCGAGCGGGTCTATGAGTCGCAGTTGCTGCGGCGGTCGTTCCGCGACGAGGGTCGGGTCCGTAACGAGACGCTGGCCAACCTGTCGGTGCTGCCGCCGGCGGCGATCGCCGCGATCAAAGCGATCCTGGCCGGCAAAGACCTGGTCGATCCCGCCTCGGTGCTCACCATCACCCGCTCGCTGCCCCACGGACATCTGGCAGCTGCCGCGGTCGCCGCCAAGACGTTGGGCCTGGCCCAGCTACTGGGGCCGCCGTGTCGGCACCGGCAGATCGCGATGGCGCTGATCCTGGCCCGCACGGTAGCCCCGGCCTCGAAGTTGGCGACGATCTCCTGGTGGGCCGACACCACCCTGGGTGCCGATCTGGAGGTCGCCTCGGTGTCCACTGACGAGGTGTACGCGGCGATGGATTGGCTACTGGGTCGTCAAACCAGCATCGAGAAGAAGCTCGCCGCCCGGCACCTGGCCCCCTCGGTCAATCCGTCCCGGATCGCGATGTTCGACCTGTCTTCGTCGTGGGTGACCGGCCGGCACTGCGAGCTGGCTGCCCGCGGCTACTCCCGCGACGGCAAGAAGGGCTGCGAGCAGATCGAATACGGGCTGCTCACCGACCCCGACGGGCGCCCCATCGCGATCCGGGTGTTCCCCGGTAGCACCGCCGACCCGACCGCCTTCACCCACGCGGTGACCGCGGTCAAGGACACCTTCAAGTTGAAGAACATGATGATGGTCGGTGACCGCGGGATGATCACCTCCGCCCGCGTTGACGGCCTCAAGGAGCTCGGCGGGATCGGCTGGCTGACCGCACTGCGCGCACCGCAGATCGCCGCGCTGGCCGCCGATGACGGGCCGCTGCAGATGTCGCTGTTCGACGAGCAGAACTTCGCCGAGATCACCCACCCCGACTACCCCGGTGAACGCCTCGTCGCGTGCCGTAACCCGCTGCTGGCCGTCGAGCGTGCACGCAAACGCGTCGAACTGCTCGCCGCGACCGAGGCCGCCCTGGCGCCGATCATCGCCGCCGTGGCCGCGGGCCGGCTCACCGGCGCCGGACGGATCGGGGTGAAAGTCGGCAAGGTTCTCGGAAAGTTCAAGATGGCCAAGCACTTTCATCTCGACATCACCGACACCACCCTGACCATCACCCGCGACACCGACCGCATCGACACCGAAACTGCGCTCGACGGGATCTACGTCCTGTTGCGCGTCATTGGTTTTGCACATGGTCGCGACGTTCCGGTTGAGGATTGTTTGGGCGTGAAATAGCCCCGCTCGGTTGGGTCCGAGCGGGGCTGGGGTGGTCAAGGTGTCGCGGGCGGTGCTCACGCTGTCGCGGCGGTGGTCACGCTGTCGCTGGTTGGTGGTCGTGGTTGTTCTCGGTGACCGCGGAGCGGGCGCTGGTCTCGTCGACGAGATTCTTGCCAGCGGTGCAGGCGGCGATGAGTGCGGAGAGAGCGAGCCGGTTGACGTTGCGGGGTTTGCCGCGGCCGCTCTGGTGGATCAGTGCGATGGCGTCGTCGGTGAACAGCGGGTCGGAGCGGCCGACGAGTTGCAGGTGGTGACGGATGTAGCCGGCGGTTTCCTGGCTGGTCATGCCGGTCATGTGGCGGCGCACGGTGATGCGTTGCTCGAGCGCGGCCAGGACGCCGAGGTTCATCTTGGCGGCGAGGGTCGGTTGGCCGAGAAGGACAGTGGCGAAAGGTGATTCGGTATCAAGGTGATGGTTTGTGAGCAGCCGCAACGCCTCCAACGCGTGGTGGTCAAGTAGGTGACCCTCGTCGATACACAAAATGGGGACGCGTCCGCGTTCGGCTGATTCGGCGGCGAGCGCGTCGCGGGCTTGGGGGACCAGCGCGGCGTTGTGGAAGCTGGGTTTGCCACCGAGTGCGGTGACCACGTGGTGGTAGATGCCGCGGGCGCCGATGGTGGGGTCGGGGATGTAGATCAGGTGGTGACGGGCGGGTTCGGCCCGGCAGATCGCGGCGCGGGCGGCGACGGTTTTACCGACGCCGACTTCACCGGTGATCACGGTGATACCGCGGGTGTCGATGCCGTAGCCGATGCGGGCGGCGGCCTGGGCGTGATCGGCGCTGCGGAATAGCATGCCGGGGGCCAGGCCGCGGCCGTAGGGCATGGTGGTGAAGCCGAAGAAGGATTGGATTTTGTCCAACATTGTTGTGGTCCTTTTATTTTCAGGTTCGGTTGGCGGTGGTCGAGGTGGTGGGGTGGTTCATGGCTGTTCTGATCCGAGGTCAGCTTGATTGGGGTTTTCGCCGGTGAGGGCGTCGTAATTGATCGCCTGACCCACCTCGCGTTGGTGGGCGGTCTCGAGCAGTCGCAGGTAGTCGATGCCGGTGGCGTTCACCGGGCCGGTGTCGGCAGGTTTCACTGCGGGGTGGACGTGGCGGCCGATGGTGTGCGGTACGGCTCGGCCCATCGCGCGGCCCTGGTATTCCACGTCGATGACGGTCAGGTCGAACGGGGTGAACAGCAGGTCGACGGTGCGTCCGACGAGCGCGGCATCGACCTGGTAGCGGTTTCCGTGCAACGAGATCGTGGCGAACGTGGTCACCTTGCGTTGCTCGCGCCACAGGAACGCGCGCCGCAGCAGCGCGGGGTCCGGCCGCGGCGCCGGGTCGCGCCCGCCGGCGTGGTAACGCTGCGCGGGGGTGGCGCCGGTCTCTGAATGCGTGGCGCGGTGGTACTGCTGGTGGCACCACGCGGTGAACAGCCGGTTCAACTCGGCCAGTGATTGGCATACGCTTCCGGAATCGTTTGTGCCGGTGTCGATCTCGACTAGGAACTGGTCGCGAACGGTGCGGTTCCAGCGTTCTATTTTGCCCCTCCCTTGGGGTTTTCCCGGCCTGCTGTGCACCAGCTTGATGTCGAGTACCGCTGCCGACCAGGCCAGCTGGTGGGAGGCATACGCGCTGCCGTTGTCGGCGTACAGCCGCCGCGGGCAGCCGTGGGTCTTGACCGCGTCGTGCAGCGCGGCCTGCATGCCCAGGGTGTCCTCGCCGTGGCCCCACCGATGCCCCACCACGTAGCGGGAGTAGTCATCGAGCAGCGGGAACAGCACCGCGCGTTTGCCCTCCACGACCGGGCCGTGCAGCCCGTCGGTGACCCACAGCTGGTCACACTCGGTGGCCTCGAATCGGCCGAACGCCTGCGGTGGGGTCCCGTCCGGGCGGGTATTGAGTTCCAGGCGGGCGAAATGGCGTTGCAGGGTGCGCGACGAGGGCGCCCACCGGTGTTGCTGCTCGATGATTCGGGCGATGTGGGCGGCGGTGCGGGCTGGGCGTTCCCGCTTCAACCGGGCGGCCAGCTCCAGCACCTCGGCGTCGGTGCGGGCCCCCCGATGGTGTTCGGCCGGCCTCAGCGCGTCGATCCCGCCGGCCCGCAACGCCTTAATCCAGCGGTCCAGGCTGGCCCGCGACACCGTCACCGGCTCCCCGAACGGGCCGATATGCACCTGGGCGGCCAGCGCACGCACCGCCCGGCCACGCTGGGCCGGCGACAACCCCGGATCGGCCAGCGGCCGGATCAGCGAGTACCGGTACAGCGCGATGTCCCGCGCCCGGTCGGCCCGCGACTTCTTCCTCGGATTCGACATTCGATCCCACCTCAACGCTTCCCGTGATCGACAGCAATGACACTGTCGACCCTGACGCGCCGCGGCGGCCGGTTACAGATGCGGGCTCGTGTTGATCGGCCGCCCACCGACCGCCGGTGGCCGCGACCCCAGCAGCCACCCGCCCGAACACACCACCACCATCTCCGCCGCCGACACCGACACCGACGCCCCCGCGGCGCGACGAATCGCCGCGCACGCCGCGCCGATCTGGGCGACCGCGTCTGCGGTCGGGCTGCCCGCCGGAACCAGACGCACCAGATCGGCGCCACCGGCAGCGAGGCGCTCCATCCGCGCGAACCCCACCCGGATCGGCTCCGCGTGCGCGGCGAAGCGCGCCAGCCAGCCCCGCACCGTCGAGGCCGGGCGGCCCGCCTCTGCGGTGATCCGGCGCCACCCCCACCCCAACGCCCGCGCCAGCAGCGCCGCCCAGATCACCGCCACCGCATCAACCCGCCTACCCAGGCAGAACCGGGGCAACAACACGTGCGTGCGCCCGCAGCCACCGGCCCGCGAGCAGACCGCTCGCCGCGGCCGGACCCGCCGCACCCGATCGATCCCCTCCCGCACGAACCGCGGCGCGGCGTACCCCCACGGCGCCAACCTCTGCGCGCAATCCGGACAGGCAAACCCACCCGAAACCAACTTGTTTTCGACCAGAACAGGATCAGCACCTACGCTGAGCATCAACGGGCCTCCGGGCACGTTTCGGACGGCCCTTCCCGCTTAGCTTGCCCGCACACGGGAGGGGCCGTCGACCTTCAGGACCACCGGACCCTATCCAGGCCGTCCGCACCCTGACACCACCGGCCGCCACTCCAAAGCCACCCCAGCCATCCTCACCGCCAACGACGCCAACCACCTCGACGGTCCTCAACCAGAGCGACGCCTAATACGTCCTACGGACCACCGCCACACCCGGTGAACTCGACACCCCCGCAGTGATCGGGGCCTACAAGAACCTCGCCCACGTGGAACGAGACTTCCGCAGCCTCAAGGCCATCGACCTCGACCTGCGCCCCATCCACCACCGCCGCAACGACCGCGTCACAGCCCACGTCCTGATCTGCATGCTCGCCGCCTACCTGACCTGGCATATGCGTAAAGCGTTGGCCCCGTTGACCTTCACCGACGAAAACCCACCAGGGCGCGAGGACCCCGTCGCCCCCGCACACCGCTCAGCCGCCGCGGCGACCAAAGCAGCCCGCAAAACCACCACCGACACCGCGCTACCAGCCCGCAGCTACCAAAGCCTGCTCGCACACCTGGGCACCCTCACCCGAAACGACCTGCGCTACGGCGACAACGGGCCCACCGTGCCCACCCTGAGCGCACCCACCGACACCCAACGACGCGCGTTCGACCTCCTCAACGCCACCATCCCCCTCACACTGAACCGGCCGTAGACAGAACACACCCACCCGAAACCAACAAACCACCAGATCAGACGCCCAAAACACCGCCCTCAACGCCGTAACTTCGGTTTAGTCGACTGGCCAGGGCACTTTCGCTTGGGCAGGGCCCCCGACCCGAAGTCGGCGGCAAGGCCGCCGCGATCCAGGCCGCCCTGCGGGCAGAGCAGCTGAGGCCGGGCGGCGGTGACCACACCGCGTACGCGGGGCCACCCGCTCCGCGGTCGAAGTGCTGATCACTCCCACCGAGCAGGTCGCTGTCCTGCAGGGTCAGGTCGAAGAATCTATTGGCCGGCACCCGGATGCTGAGATCATCGTGTCCCGGCCCGGGATAGGACCGACCCTCGGCGCAAGGGTGCTCGCCGAATTCGGCGACCGCTCGGGGCGTTACGCCGACGCGAAAGCCCGCAAGAACTATGAGGTCCCCGGGCGCTCGAATGCCCGATTTCCCCATGGTGTTTCGGCCAACAACCCATTTCGACGATTAGTCACTGTGACGTAGGCATTGCGCCCCAAAGAAATTCCGGTCGACCTCGCCGGCGCGGTAGCGGTCGATCGCCATCGCAACATGTTCGATGAGACGCTGGCGAACCTGTCTGTGTTGCCGCCCTCTGTGTTGCCGCCCGAGGAGATCGCTGCGATCAGAGCGGTCCTGGCCGGCAAGACCCTGGCCGATCCCGCCTCGGTGTATACCGTCACCCGTTCCCTGCCCCACGGGCACCTGGCTGGGCAGCCCGTTGTACGGTCGTAGCTGGCTGCGGCGGCGGTGGCGGCCAAATCGTTGGGATTGGCGGAGTTGCTGGGTCCCCGGTCTCGGCATCGGCAGCCTAAACCAAGCCTCATCGCGGCTGGCTGCTTTGGGCTTAACCGCTGTCAATAAGTCAAAGGGGCCGAATGGCCCGACTATCCCTGGCCATCGCAGCAGCAGCCATCGCTATCGCAGCTGACCGCCGCGATAAGCTCCGACACAAGACGGGCCGCAGGTCCGTAATGGACGCTTTCACGCTGACTCCTGGGAACCAGCCGAGGCGCGTCCGCGGCAGTGACGCTATAGCCAACGGAAGTTGACGATTTACCCTCATTCCGACACCGCTGCCCGGTTCACGCCACGACGAGAAGCTCCTCGGCGGCACCCGCCACGGCACCTGCAACTGCCCCCGCCCCAGCGACGGTGGGTAGGGCGAGCTCGACGTCCGAGACGTTGATGAAGCCCCACTGGGTGGCGTCGGCGTACGCCGAAGTCGCTCCGACGATCTGCAGGGTGAGGCTGTCACTGGGCGCCATCCGGTAGGCGATCGACTCCAAATCGATCTCGACCGTGTGGGACTGACCGTCCAGTTCCACCGGCACCGGGGTGATGAGGTTGCCGAGGACCAGATCGGTCTGATCGTCGACCAGCTGGGCGAAGATGTGGCGGCTGGTGCCCACACCGGAGTAGGTGAAGGACAACTTGGGAGGTCCGACCATCTGCGTGAGAAGGGGCGGTCCCGGAATCGCGATGTTGATCGCATCCCGGGCCGGGGCGGCCAGCGCAGGCGCGATCAGCAATCCCGCGGCCCCTAGCACCTCGAGGACTTTGAGCTGCGGCCCGGACCCGCCGCAGCAGAGCGGCTCCAGCAGCAGGGACCCGCCAACGCCGGTGGTCACGAACGGAGCACCGTAGAACGCCGGATCCGACGGCAGCAGATCCGAGGTTTGCAGGCCGCTGTTTTGGTCGAACCACTGGAACCGCGGGACGGTCGGAACCAACTCGTTGCCGTTCACATATTTGTCCAACCAGTTCAGCGTCGAATCAAGAATCGTCGTCTTCTGTGCGGCGTTCACCGGGTTCAGGCACACACCGTGCCCCCCGCAGTACCAGATCACGTCCACCGGGATGTCATTGGCGTCCAGCAGCCCTGCGTTGATGATGGACTGGTTCAAGGGGAACAACCCGTCGTGGGTGCCCTGGATGAGCAGCGTCGCCGCGGTGATCGCGTCCACCAGCACTGTGGGACCGCTGCTGGACAGGAGGGCCTGCTGACTCTCGTTGATGAAGCCGAAGATGGCGCCCTGAATAAGGGCCGGATAGATCTGCGAATTGATCCGCGCGCCGGCGGTCACCAGATCCAGCCCGAGTAGCAGCGCCCAGGCGGTCTTGAAATCGGCGGTCGGATATATGGACTGATTCAGCGAGTTCCAGGCGATTCCCGGGACGATCGCTTCGACTCGGTTGTCAATGCCCGCTACCACCAGCTGGATACCGCCGCCGTACGAACCGCCTACCATGCCCATGGCCGGATCCCCCGGGGCATCGAGCCGCGCCTCGGGCCGGGTGGCCAGCCAGTCGATGATGTGCTGGACATCGCGGCCCTCGAAGAACGGATTGTCCAGCTGCAGGAACCCGCCCGAAGCGCCCTCGCCGCGGGGATCCCAGCTAACGTAGTTGTAGCCGGCCTCACGCAGCGTCAAAATGCCCACTGCCGAGTCCCCGGTGGTCAGCACGGATGTCGGGTCGGTGTTGCCGTCGGCGCCCAGGCCTGGACCATTGAACACGGTCGCCGCCGTCTCACCCTCCATCAACCCCGAAGCCGGGAAGAAGTTGGTGCTGATCTGCACCCCGTCATAAGAAGTCACCATCGTGGTAAACGCCACCGGCGCACCCTCCGGCACCAACTCCCCCACATTGACATCAATAGGCGCGAACACCCGGTACCCGATCAATGGCTGCAAAAGGCCCCCGATCAGCGGCATCTGCTGCAGAGCCAGCACCATCGGCTCAACCAACGCACCGAGCAACGGAATCTGCGCCAACAACTTCACCAGCGTTGAATACTCGCTCACCATCACGGTGAACTGCTCCACGCCACCTGAATCCACCACCGACAGATCCGGCAGGAACGAGAACATACCGTCGGCGTTGAGTCTCACCTTCCCACCCGCGTCCGGATCCTTGGTGATGGTGTAGATCAACGCATCGCCGTTGGAGTCCATGCCATTGACGTCGCCGTAGATGACGCCGTCAACGAAGTCCAGTATCGGATCTACCGTGATCGGATTACCGAAGATGCCCCCCAAGAAATCTCGCCGCGCAGCCGCCGCCAACATCAACTCCAACGGCGTACTCGCCGGCGCCACAGGCCCATCACCGGCGAACGAATCCAGCACACCGCTGACCAGACTCACCGTCGCATTCGACGCCGTCGCATCCTCACCGACCACCGGCGCAACCGCCGACACCGTCACCACACCCTCGGCAGTCGGCGCCGGACCAGCAGGAGCCCCCGCAGTCGACGATTCCTCCAGGCCCTCCACCACATCTGCGGCGGGCACCTCTGCGGGATCTACGTCGTCATCTACGTCACCGACAACATCCGCATCATCTACACCCGAGGACCCCGACCCACCAGAACCCGACGCCCCCGCCTCATCTGCAAGCTCATCAGTCACCTCATCGGAAGCTTCCGCATCGTCGTCCTCGACAACGGACTCGTCATCGGCACCGCTGACACCACTATCGGCACCAGCAGCACCGGCTTCCGCAGTCACCGACCCCGCCGAACCCGGCGACTCGGCCGAACCCTGCGATTCGGCCGAACCCTGCGCCGACGCGGCCGACCCCGACGTCGACTCCGGCCCAGCCGAAGAGCTCTCAGCCGACGCGAGGCCATGCCCCGTCAAAACGGCCGAACCGACCCCTAACGCCACCGCAAGTCCACCGACCCGACCGATATACCTAGCAGGACTCATTAGTTTCCTCCCGATGCGCGTGTCACGGCCTGGTCTGGCCAGCAATGTGGCAAACTATAAGTTCACGCGTTGCCTGCTGTCGGCGAATTGCGAGATTGTGTCGAAATGATTATAAATCGCGAGCGATTCGGTATCTTTCGCCGATGGCCCGTTCCGGGCTGGTATGTGAATCGATGGTGACCAGGTAGGGCGAAGCCATCCGGCAGCGAAGCCATCCGGCATAGCCGGGGGAGTTGGTGGGTGAATTTCAGGCTGCGGGTTCGTATGGTGACGGTTGAGCTGGACTTAACTGGTGCGCCGTCAGGGTTTCGAACCCCGGACCCGCTGATTAAGAGTCAGCTGCTCTACCAACTGAGCTAACGGCGCGCGTGAGAGACAATAACAGGCCCGTCGGCACAGTGAGAAATCATCACTTGTGCGCGGCTGCGGCGACGACTCGAGTGTCGCGCCGCGACTCAAATTGCCCGTAGACTCGGCGCCAACGACAACGTCGGTCGAACAGTCCTGCTAGTTCGGTATGTGAGGTGAAGCAGAAGATGTCGCAGGTCAACTCGGTAAGCCGGGTGCGACGGAACCGGTCCTGGCTGGTGGCCGTGGCGCTGGTCCCCGCCATCGTGCTGGGGCTGTCCGCGTGCAGTGGGAGCTCCGAACAAGCTCAGCCCCAGGTGATAATCGATAAGGGAACTCCGTTCGGTGATCTGTTGGTGCCCAAGGTCACCTCCTCGGTCAAGGACGGCGCGGTGGGTGTGAGCGTCGACTCGCCTGTCACCGTCAGCGCTGAGTTCGGTGTCTTGGGCGCGGTCACGATGGTCAACGCGGACGGCGAGCCGGTGTCGGGGCGGCTGTCCAAGGACGGGCTGACGTGGGAGACCGCGGAGCCGCTCGGCTACAACAAGCGGTACACATTGACGGCGCAGTCGCTCGGTCTCGGCGGCGCGACCAGCCGGCAGATGACTTTCGAGACGCACTCGCCAGAGAACCTCACCATGGCTTATGTGCTGCCCAACGAAGGTGAGGTTGTCGGTGTCGGTCAGCCTGTGGCGATCCGTTTCGACGAGAGCATCCCCAACCGGCTCGCCGCGCAGCGCGCCATCACCGTCAAGACCGAACCGCCTGTCGAGGGTGCCTTTTATTGGCTGAGCGACAGCGAAGTCCGTTGGCGCCCAGCCGAATACTGGAAGCCGGGTACGACGGTCGACGTGGCGGTCGACGTCTACGGTGTGGATCTGGGCGACGGCCTGTTCGGTCAGGACAACGTTTCCACGCGCTTCAGCATTGGCGACGCGGTGATCAGCACCGTCGATGACAACACCAAGACCCTGACCGTGCGCCGCAACGGCGAGGTCATCAAGAGCATGCCGGTGTCGATGGGGAAGAACAGCACCCCGACCGACAACGGCACCTACATCGTCGGTGACCGTCGGGCTGAGATGGTGATGGACTCCTCGACGTACGGGGTGCCGGTCAACTCACCCAACGGGTACCGCACCGAGGTCGACTGGGCCACCCAGATTTCCTACAGCGGCATCTACGTCCACGCCGCGCCCTGGTCGGTGGGCAGTCAGGGCTACAGCAATGTCAGCCACGGCTGCATCAACGTCAGCACCAGCAATGGGCTGTGGTTCTACGACAACTCCAAGCGAGGTGATGTCGTCGAAATCGTCAACACGGTCGGATCGACGATGCCCGGTGTCGACGGCTTGGGTGACTGGAACATCCCGTGGGGACAGTGGAAAGCCGGCAACGCCAACATCTGACCGAGCAGACCGGGCGACACTTGGTCAGGGTGGCTATCAGACCACAGCGAGCAAAAAACGCCGCCAAACTGGCTAGACGGCGTTCCCGGCAGTGGGGTGGCTGACGGGGCTCGAACCCGCGACTTCCAGGATCACAACCTGGTGCTCTACCAGCTGAACTACAGCCACCATCGCCGCTCACGCGGCGTCGTCGATACTAGCCGCTGGACCCCTCGGGAGCCGAATTGTTCGACACGCCCCCGGCCGCGGGTGCGGTCGTTGGACCGATTTCGGTCGCGATCGCCGCGATGTCGCTGCTCGACGGGCCTGGTGGCGTCACGAAGGCCGTCTGACGGTAGTAGCGCAGCTCCCGGATCGACTCGTGGATGTCGGCCAATGCTCGATGGGCGAGGCCTTTCGCCGGCTGGCCGAAGTAGATCCGCGGATACCAGCGGCGGCACAGCTCCTTGATCGAGCTCACGTCGATCATCCGGTAGTGCAGGTAATCGTCGAGCGCCGGCATGTCCCTGGCGATGAAACCGCGGTCCGTCGCGATGGAATTACCGGCCAGCGGCGCGGTCTTGGCCTGGGGGATGTGCGTACGGACGTAGTCCAGCACCATCGATTCAGCGGTGGCCACATCGGTGGTCGACGCGCGAACCTCATTGACCAAGCCGGATTTCGCATGCATGTGTGCAACGACATCGACCATCGACGACAGCACATTGTCGCCGGCGTGGATGACCACGTCGAGGCCATCGCCGAGGATGTTGAGCTCGGAGTCGGTTACCAGCACTGCGATCTCGATGAGCAGGTCGGACTTGAGGTCCAGGCCGGTCATTTCGCAGTCGATCCACACCAGTTCGTCTCGCACAGCGTTCAACACTAAGCCCACGGAGCCCCAAGGCTGTCCACACCCGCCTAACCGGGGTAGCTGCCCAGTAGGGTCTAACGCATGACCTCGGAGCCCACAGCTTCCCCCGCGCAGCAGATCGCCGCCGGTTACAGTGCCGAAGGCGCGGCGCTGGAACTCGGCACTGTGGTCGTTGACGGGGCGTGCGACCCGTCCGCCCAGGTGCGCATTCCACTGGCGACGGTCAATCGGCACGGTCTGGTCGCCGGTGCGACCGGCACTGGGAAGACGAAGACGCTGCAGGTGCTCGCCGAGCAGCTGTCCGCAGCCGGAGTGCCGGTGCTGATGGCCGACGTCAAGGGCGACCTGTCCGGTCTGTCCAGGCAGGGGGAGGTCGGCGACAAGGTCACGCAGCGGGCCATCGACACCGGTGATACCTGGGCGCCTACCGCGTACCCGGTGGAGTTCATGTCTCTCGGCACCTCCGGTATCGGGGTGCCGGTCCGCGCCACCATCACCAGCTTCGGGCCGATTCTGCTATCGAAGGTATTGGGGCTCAACCAAACTCAGGAATCAACCCTTGGTCTGATCTTCCACTGGGCCGACCAGCAGGGGCTGCCGCTGCTGGACCTGAAGGACCTGCGCTCGGTAATCCAGTACTTGACAAGCGACGAGGGCAAGACGCAGCTCAAGGCGCTGGGCGCAGTCTCCGCCACGACCGCCGGGGTGATCCTGCGCGCGCTCGTCAACCTCGAGGCGGAAGGTGCCGACACGTTCTTCGGCGAACCCGAGCTCGAGCCCGCCGCCTTGATGCGCCTCGACGCGTCGGGGCGGGGCATCATCACGCTGCTTGAGCTCGGCAATCAGGCTGCCCGGCCGGTGATGTTCTCCACATTCCTGATGTGGGTGCTCGCCGACCTGTTCACGACACTGCCCGAGGTGGGTGATGTGGACAAGCCAAAGCTGGTGTTCTTCTTCGACGAGGCCCACCTGCTGTTCACCGACGCGTCCAAAGCGTTCCTGCAGCAGGTCGAACAGACGGTCAAGCTGATCCGCTCCAAAGGGGTCGGGGTGTTCTTCTGCACCCAACTGCCGACCGACGTGCCCAACAACGTGCTGAGCCAGCTCGGCGCCCG
>Ga0210003_1000775_pt1 | contig 29016 bp, 51 predicted proteins | sample LantaG_FD_182804 | JGI IMG/M metagenome (GOLD analysis project Ga0210003, IMG submission 182804) | Deep subsurface microbial communities from Baltic Sea to uncover new lineages of life (NeLLi) - Landsort_02402 metaG (SPAdes) (version 2) | ecosystem: Environmental > Aquatic > Marine > Oceanic >... | reverse complement strand
TATTGTTTGGTAAGTTATTTATTATATTAGAAAAATCTAACCAATCTTCATTTAAATTTTCATATTTTAATAATTTATCAACCAATATCGTATCATTAATACAAATATATTTATGTTGTTCTTTATATATTGTATAATTACCTCCAAATTTTTTAGTTGTTATTATATCTTCATTATAAAAAAAAGTTATAAATTTTTCAAATACTTCCATTTTATTATTACTATTATCAGACAAATTATTAATATATTCTCTATTATTTGTATTTTTATATAGTTGACCATATATAGACACAAATCTATCATATGGGTTTCTTACACACGCAAATGAATAATAATCAAAAAATAAATTGAAATCATTATTATTTAAAATTTCAATATATGTTTCATGAAGACATGATTTATCTGTTTTATTTCTAATAGAAGTAAACATTGAAGATGATGCAGTTTTAGGTATTCTAATAAAAATTACATTATATTTATGGAATATTGACATATATTTTATTATTTTTCATAACCAAATATTTCAAAATCTTTTTTATAAATCTCATAAATCATGTTTTTTGTTTCATCTGTATAATAATCTTTCCAATCATCATATGGTTTATTATGATTCACATTTTCCATTGGTAACTGTGTTGATATTTTATACTTATTGTTTGGTAAGTTATTTATTATATTAGAAAAATCTAACCAATCTTCATTTAAATTTTCATATTTTAATAATTTATCAACCAATATCGTATCATTAATACAAATATATTTATGTTGTTCTTTATACATAACTCCTAAATCATCAATATTTAATTTTTTATTATATAATTTAAATATTAAGTTATCAAATGTATAAACCTCATTTCTTATTTTTCTTATTTGATTTATTTTTTCATCTATTTTATAAATAGATACAAATCTATCATATGGATTTCTTACACAAGAAAATGAAAAATAATCAAAAAATAAATCGAAATCGTTTATACATAAATTATATTTATATGTCTCATGTGAACATTTTTTATCTGTTTTATTTTTAAAACAACTATATATTGACGTTGATGCGGTTTTTGGTATTCTAATAAAAATTACTTTGTATTTATGTATCATTCCCATAATATTATATATATATTTAATTTAATTAAAAATATTAATATATAAAAATAAAAAATATGGATGAATTAAAATCAAAATTGGGTAGAGTTTATGTTCCAGATGAAAGAGATAAACAATTCCAATTAAGAAGCGCATTACCAATAGAAGCACCCAATATAAATTATAAATATTGGTGGTCAAGTGGTTGGTGGGGTAATCAAGGAAGAACATCACAATGTGTTGCATATTCTTGGGCACATTGGTTAGCAGAAGGACCATTAACACAAGGAGCAAAAAGAAAAGGTACGAAATCATCAATTGACACTACATATTTATATAATGAAGCTCAAAAGAATGATGATTGGGAAGGTGAAGAATATAATGGGACATCTGTTAGAGCAGGAGCAAAGATATTAAAAAGAGAAGGTTATATTTCTTCTTATAATTGGGCGTGGGATATAGATACTATTAAAACAGCACTTTTAACTGCTGGTCCATTAGTGGTTGGTACTGTATGGACTCATGATATGTTCTTTCCTAATGAAAAAGGTATTATAACTGCTACTGGTGAAAACTTGGGTGGACATGCATATTTATTAGATGGTATTAATATTAAGAAAAAATTAATAAGAATTAAAAATAGTTGGGGTAGAGAATGGGGCAAAAAAGGATTTGCTTATATCTCATTTGATGATATGACTAAATTAATTTCACAATACGGTGAAGCTTGTTTAGCAGTAGAAATAGAGAAATAAAAAAAAGCCATCCTAAGATGGCTTTTTTTATTGTTTTTTTCGGCTTTCACCACTAATATGAATTTCCCTATCAGATGGTGGTTTAGGTTCGACTTTTTCTTTCTTTTCCAATTCACGAAGTCTAGCTTTTTCCATTAATTCTTTTTCGAATTTTTTGTATTCAGCATCAACTTTACTTTGTGTACTTTTTCCTAGTGGCATAATTTTTTAATTTTTTAAATTATTTAACTTTATTTTTCTTAATAACATTAAAGGTATACCTTCGTTTTCTTTCCATTGTAAATTAGATAACCTTTTATTTTTACCGTGACATTTTTCACAACATGTCACAACCCAACCACTCGTCTTTCCAACCTTACGTTTTGTTCCACATACTTCACATATCACATTTGATAAGTTTTCAGCAAAACTAACCATACCATAAATGATATCATCTCCACCAGTATAATAAAAATTTAACGTTCCAAATTTTTCTTTAACTTGAATTGCAATAACTTGTTCTATTTGTGTATCAAGTAATGAATATTTGTTATTACTATCAATATAATTTTGCATAGATTCACAAAGTTGATCTAATATCCAAAACCACCCATCATCATGTTCAAAACCAAAACACATTAATGATTCTTTTGGTCCTTTATTACAATCAACAAATATTTTTGGATATTTCTCAACTAAGTAGTTTTCAAGTTCATTTTTCATTTTTTAGGACGAACTAAAACTTCATCAATCATCCCATATTCCTTCGCTTCAGACGCTTTCATCCAATAATCCCTATCACTGTCCTTTTCAACTTGCTTGATATCTGTCCCTGAATGAGTTGCTATAATTTGGTACAATTCATCTTTAAGAGTTAATATTTGTTTTGCCATAATTGCAATATCAGATTCTTGACCAGATGCTCCACCCATTGGTTGATGAATCATAACTCTTGAATGAGTTAATGCTGTCCTTTTACCTGCTGCTCCAGCACATAATAAAACAGCAGCCATAGATGCTGCCATACCAGTACAAATAGTTGCGACATCAGGATTGATATATTGCATGGTGTCATATATCCCAAGACCAGCGTGTACCCCGCCTCCTGGGGAATTAAGATAAATTTGAATATCTTTATCTTTATCCGAAGATTCAAGGAACAACAATTGTGCTTGGATAATGTTTGCTACATTATCGTCAATACCAGATCCTAGAAAAATAATACGATCCATCATTAACCTTGAAAAAACATCCATTTGTGCGACATTGAGTTGTCGTTCTTCAATAATTGTAGGGGACACATAATTCCCTTGGATATTACTAAACCTATCTAATGTTAATGAACTGATACCCATGTGTTTTGTTGCATACTTTCTAAATTCACTCATACTTTTTACTTTTTAAATGTTATTATTAATTTTAACTTTGAAATACAAATATACAAAAAATTTATTAATTAATCACATTATATGTATTAATAAATATTTTTCTTGCAACAACCCAAACATCATTTGGGTTTATTCTATCTTGAAGGATATAATCTCCTGATTTTCCTCTTTGAATTAAACCATCTTCTGATTCTTCACCCCATAACCCCTTTATATAAAAAGTATCATTTTCTTCTAAATTTACTTCATAACAATTAACAGAATTATCTGGTTTTGGTTGACAGACCATCCAACCATCATTATCAATTTCTATTACCTCATATTTTTGTAATAGTTTATTTGGCATTTGTTGCCATATATCATTACTATCCCCAATACAAATAACAGAGCCATCACCTAATGGTTCTCTACCCTCTAATGTATCAAGTAAAAATTTACTTGTTATCGTTTTATCTACCATTATAGATAATAAGGGTTTTGCTCTAAGATTTTTTGTTTTTTTGGCAACGTGCCATTTTATTATTTTTTCTATCTCTATCTTCATTAATTACAATTTATAATCATTAATCATCTATGGATAGTTGTTCTTTAAACTTATTTAAAACAATATCTAAACTATTTTTAATATTATTAAGAATTTTTTGTTCCATTACTTCTCTCTCTTTTTCAACTTTATCGTCAAACATATTTGCCATTTTCATGCATGTTTTTGTTGGCATTGATATATCATACTTATACTGATGATTAACAATGATTATGTTATTACCATTAAGTACAATAAAAGTATCAACATTATCATCCATAATATACGATTTTGTTAATATATACTTTTTATCTAAAAAATTTGGGCTAAGGTAACGAATATTTTTATCATCTTCTAAATTAATTTTAAAAATATCATAAGCTAATTGTTCAGTTTCTGTTAAGATATCATCTTTGTCAATATACTTCCAAATTGCTTTAAAAAAATTTATAAAGCTAGTTTTTATTTTAATCATAATACTATCTTTTTTTATTGTATATATTTAATTTTAAAAAAGGAAAAAGTGCAATATTTAACATATTTACACCTTTTCCGCTACAAGTCACTATTAACCAGTTACTTATACTTCTTTATCAGAATCATCTGATTGGAGATCTTCCATCATCAGATCTTTCATTTCCATCATCCTTTTATCAGAAAATAAAAGTTTAACTTTATCATCATCAATAGGATAAGATATTTCATTATCTAACACATGGAATAAATAATCTACAGCTATTTCTTTGTCTGTATTTTCACATAAAAAATTGACTAGATTTTTTCTCTCAGTTTCAGATAAATCAAAAATATTACTATTTTTCATTTCCCCCAATACATCTTTTTGTTCTTCAACAGACATGTTTTTAACAGTCCCATTTAATACATCACTAATATTCATACTCATTTTAATTTAAAATTATTTTATTATATTTAATTATTCACCATATTTCAATAAAAATTCATCAGAAATCGTTTTAAATGATATCCTGATCTCACAATCTTCTGAAACCCAAACTAAACCTTCACGTATAATTTCATTATTCAGTTTTGATTTTCCATAAGCGAGTTTTAACAATTCTTCTATTGTTTCGGGTAGAACAAAATTAGAATAAATGGTAGGTACATTTTCAAGGTCAAGTTCTTCGCATATTTGTAGCATTTCACTTTTTGATAAATATTCATATTTATCGATATCAAAAATATTATACACTAATAATTTTTGTCCTTTAATATTATATTTATTTCCTTTAATTGTTTCACCTATAATTTCTCCTTGAATAGCTAAGTTTTTATTAAGTTTCCTTAATTTTTCTTCAATATTGTATTTAATTGATATTCTACCAAAAATATTTTCTGGATTAAATATTAATTGTACATTTCTTGAACAAACACCAAACTCATTGTTATTTAAGAAAAACGTAGATGATGTACCATCCATTTTTTCAGAAGCAAAGAATTTAATTTTCTTATATTCATCATACTCTGAAGTCAAATTTTGAATTCTTTCTTCATCTGTTTTTTGAATAAAAGAAGGATAATATCCTACTGCTTCGCCTTCTAATTCTTTTGGTAGAGGTGGGTCATATTTTATAACCCCAAGTGTATTTGCGACATCATCACCAATTTTGAATTTATTTGATGGTAAGATACTAGTAGGCATAATTAGACCTTGTGAAATTTGATTTCTTAATCGAATAGTTTTTAATCTGAATCCTTCAATATCATCACCCATTTTTTTATAACATGATTTTCTCAAAAATTCAAATTCTTCTTTAATAGGTAAAAATGAATCAATTTCAAAATAAACAACTTCGTCCCCTATTTTATACTCATTTTTTCCTACTACAACTTTCCAATTTTTAACCCTAGCAACCTCAATTCTATCCGCACCTTTAATAGGTTGAATATCTAATATAGTTTCTATACTTACTAATTTTCTTTCCATACAACAAAGATAATAATATTTTTCAATTAAAAAAATTATTTTAAGTATTATTCATCATAATCTGAAAATTCTTCACCCATATCAATATCATAATCATTAAAATCATCTATACTATCGACAATAATATCAACAATTTCAATGTCACGATGATTTAAATCATCCATTATTTTTTCAGATAACTTCTCTGAAAATATTTCAATTTTATCAAAATCTGCTTCTTCTGCCTCAACTTTTATTGTTATTGTAATACTATATTCTTTCATTAATTTATGTTTTTTTTGATATAGAATACAAAGATATAAAAGTTTATTAAATTACTATATAATATAAAATAAAATAAAATAAATGAAAGTATATTTTTATAAAGAATTAAGAAAAATGGATATTGATAAACTATTAGATTTATTGAGTGTTTATATCTTTTTAAAAAAAGATATTTTAAAACTTATAAAAATTGATAAAGACAATAAAGATTATTATATAAAAGAAAATCTTTATTATTATCAATTAAATATTACTAAAATAAAAAATGAATTAGAAGCAAAAGTAGAACTAATAACAGAAACTATTATTTAAGCTCTTTAACTTCAATACGTTTTATTTTATGAGGTGGATAATATAAATACATATCTGTCATTTTTTGTAAGACCCCATTAACTCCTATGTTAGTGACATCTCTTCGTAAATTATATTCATTTTCATATTCAACAGGTAAAATTACTTCTAAGTCACCTTCTTCATCTTTGATATAAACAATTATATTATATTTTAACATACTTTTTTATTTTTATATATTATTAAGCATGGGTCTCACATTATTTAAACAATTTTGATAAATTTTTAATTTTAGTACTTCTAATCAATTTAGTAATATTAAATGTTTTATCTTGATCATTATAATATATAAAACTTTTAGTTTGGTGTTTAATCAATTTAACTTCTTCTTTATCTATTAATATAACCATTTCAAATTTATCAATTAAATAATAACGATGTATATTTTGTATATCAATATTTTTATTTAAATAATTATCTGTTCTACATAATAATCTAGAATTATTTTCTATTAATGAATTTATAATATCAGATATATCTTCACGCATTCTAGATTTTGAACTACTAAATTGAATCGAATTAAAATCAAAATCTATCCTTATAAGTTTATTTTTAGTTGTGATTATTTTATTAAATAAACCTTTACGACTTTTTATGTTTATTTTTTTTGTATCAATTTTATTATATACAATATTAAAAAACCTATCAAATACTTTTTTAGAATTATTATTAATAATTAAAATTGTGATAGGTTCATTGAAGTATTTATATAATTCTTCTAAATTTTCCATATATTTGCAAATATAAGGAATATATTTTAGCTCACCAACTTTATTTATAATATTTCAAATATTTAACAATCATAACTCTTTCTAATGATTCATCTGTAGCTTCATCTGGTAATTTAATACTAAATATAGGATAACATGGTTCTGGACTTATAGTCTCTGGTATAGTTATAACACCAGTTAAAATACCATCAGTATAAAATTTATATCCTTTATCAGAAATAGTTACACCAAATTCATATTCTCTAAATTCAGGGATTACAACATAAGGGCCAAAATCTTCTCTTCGATACCCATCTTGTGTGTATCCATAATGAATAGTATGCTTTATTTTTTTGTGGATAACTTCTATCACATCTACTTCTGGTATAATATGATGTTTATTAGAATAAATGAAAAGTTTATTGTAACCAATAAGAGGTTCTTCAAGAATTATAGAATTTTCTTCTAAATTATAATCTTTTATTTTTGCTATGACTTTACCATTATCTATAAGTACTTTATGATATATTGGATCGAATATAGGTTCATTTACATATATAACATTATCTTCTATTTTATCAATAGTATATTTAAACAATGATATATCATTATAATGTTCTTTTCTCATAAACCAAAACGCAGGAGAAGAATCGTAAGGAATATTTAATTTAGTTGTCCATGTACCATATACTCTCTCAAAAACATTAGCATAATCTATACCACCTCTACTCCATTTAAAATATTTTTCACCCCACCAACCAGAATAAATTTTATTGTATGGTGTTACAGATAAATGTAATTCTCCATTAACAATTTTTACATTTTCCTTTAATGAAACAACCTGACCTCTATCATCACCTTCATGTCTTCTAAAATTATCATTAGTGAAGTCAGCTTCCCATTCAGGAGTACCTAATTTTAACGGTTTCACGTATTTTCTAAACCATTTATATCTTAATCTAAGAAAAAAATTTACTATATTATCTCTATACTCGTTGTATTTTTTCATAATAATATTTTATTTTTATATATAAAATAATATAGGTCATATTACATTATTTGGGTGTGAGTATAAGATTTTTAACTTTTTTGACAACATTGAATATAAAGGTTGTTTGTTTTTTTGGTGAATTATAATTTAATTTTTCTAATTTAATTTTTCTGAAATTGATATATCCTTGATATTTAAAATTCTGTGATATAAAATAATCATAACCTAATCTAGATTTAGATTCGAACCACAACCAACAAAAACCACCACATATATTTGTTTTGTCGGAACTATTATGACAAATATAGAAATATTTAGATTTGGATTCATTTAAATAAAAACTTAAACTAGAACTATGATTCATTAATAGTTCAATATAACTTTCTGGTATTGTATACCTTTATATAAAATGATGAAAATAAATGAAAAATAATTCATTAAAATAGTGTTTTTGATATGATTATATTTATATATACCTTTATGTTACAGGCAATTAAAATAAGATTATACCCATCTGATGATCAAATAATTTATATCAATAAATTATTAGGTACATCAAGATTTGTTTATAACCAATGCCTTAATTATAAAATCACCGAATATAAAGAAAAGAAGAAATCTACAAGTTTTGGAGAAATTGGTAAATTCCTTACATCATTAAAATCTGAATATAATTGGATTAAAGAAAGTCATTCAAAGGTATTACAACAATCATTGATAAACCTTGATAGGGCTTATAAAAATTTCTTTAAACAAGGAAATGGATTTCCAAAATATAAATCAAGACATGAAAAACAATCATGTAGGTTTCCTGTTGATGCTATTTCTGGAGTAAAAGGAAATAGAATTAATATCATTAATGCTTTGAAATCAATTCATTATAAATGTTCAAGAGAAGATGAAAAATATTTAAATAAAAACCAATCTAAAATTAAATCAGGAACATTATCTAGAAATAAATCTGGAGAATACTATTTTAGTTTATTGATTGATCGTGATAATAAAACATTAAATCCTGCTAAAAATAATATGATTGGTTTGGATTTAGGGATTAAAGATTTCATCATTACGTCCGAAGGACAAACTTATGGAAATTTGAAGTCTAAACGTAACAACCAGAAGAAATTGTCAAAACTTCATAGAAGTTTATCAAGGAAAGCAAATAAAAGTAACAATAAACAAAAAGCAAGGATTAAACTTGCAAAATATTATAATAAATTAAATAATATTAAAGAATATTATTTACATTCCATTACAAATCAATTACTTAGCGAAAACCAAACTATAGTGATTGAAGATTTGAATGTTAATGGAATGTTAAAAAACCATAGATTAGCGAAGTCAATACAGGAATTAAGTTTAAACAGGTTTAAGACGATGTTGACTTATAAGGCTGAATGGTATGACCGTGAGGTCATACAGGTTAGTAGGTGGTTTCCTTCAAGTAAGTTATGTAGTTGTTGTGGATATAAGAAAGATGATTTGACATTAAAGGATAGAACATGGTTATGTCCTGAATGTAATTCATTACATGATAGAGATATAAACGCAGCAATTAATATCAGGAACGAAGGAGAAAGAATTAAAATAGGGTTGAGTTCACCCGAATTAACGCATCAGGAGAGTAAACCATTAGGTCCTCGTAGAATGATGAATCAAAATGTAAAAATAAATGAATTTCATTAAATTTCATTATTTTACGGAACTATTCTAATTTTTCTTTTATGTTGCTATCTATTCGTAATAACCAGAATTTTTTCATAATACAAATATAATAAAAAATATTAAGATAACAACTCAATTTTACCTTTTAATATGTCTTTCCATCTACATTTTTTACCAGTAATATGATCATAAACAATGTTTTCTAAAATTCTATATGTTCGTCTTTTAGTTCCACCTCTACTACCATTACCTATTTGGTTATTTCTAAAATTTTTATGTTTATGATATTTTTTATCATCTTCAATAATTTTCAATTTATTTGTCAATCGTTCCCAAGCAATGACTTCATTTTTATATTGATCTCTTGTGTCTTGACATTTAACTTGAATACCAGTTGGTTTATGAGTTAATTGAACACAACTTTGAATGCGATTCACATTTTGTCCACCGTTGCCACTTGAGCATGTGTATTTTTTAGTTACTTCATTTTTATCAATTTTAAATTCTACCTTTTTTATAGAATTCATTATTGCTACTGTTATAAAACTTGTTTGTGTTCTGCCGTTTTTTTCGGTTGGTGGTGTTCTTACAAAGCAGTGAGAACCGCTTTCATTTTTAAAGTATTTGGATACACCCTTACCAGTCAGCTAAATAGAAGTGATACCAGGTTTGGTCTCTACTGTATAAGAGAAGTTATTATTACGACAAGATTTTGAATAAATACCAGTTAAATCATTAACTAATAATTTGGAGTCATTGCCACCCTCCGATGCTCGAATTTCAATTACAAATTGTTTCCATTTTATTGTTTTTTTTGTTATATATAAATTATTTGTTATTTAGTTTAGATAATTTTTCTTTTCTACTTAATTTTTTAATTATACCATAAGTTTTTTTACAAAATTTACAATTTTTTATGTGTAAATTTTGATGATTACAAAATATATAATGTTCATTTATCATAAAAATATAATTAAATAATATCGTTGCCCATATCATCTAATTTATTATACAAGCTAGTTATTTCTTCGGTTAAATATATATTTTCTACTATAAGTAATATAAAATCAATATTATCCATTTGTGTTGGTGTTTGAGTTAATACTATATTTTTATCTGATAAATTTTTTATTTTAGCCTGTGTGATACTAATACGATCTAATAAATTTGATCTTTTGTTGCTAATAATATCTAGTTCATCCATCACTTTTTTAATATATTTGGATTTAGTATTAGAAAATAGGTAATAAAGCCTAATACTATTAGATAGTATTTTTTTATTAATAAACCACTTCTTACTAAAAAATTTAGGTTTTTCTGTTTTATATCTTTTTTCATATCTCAAATGAACTTTCATATAATGCATATACATTACCTTAAATTCATTATAACTTAATGAATCTAAGTATTTTATAAACCCTTTTTTATAACTAGATTTATAACTATTTTTTAATATTACACTTAATCTATGTATCATAATATTCCTAATTTATAATGCATTAAAACAATCGCAACAAATATACCAAGTTTAAATAATGGTGGCATAAACCACATCCACCTATATACTTTGACTCCACCTTCTAGTTCATTAATTTTTAACATTCTTTGAAATTTAACATCATCTGTTTCAAAATCATCTAATTCTGAAAGTTTTACTAACCTTGATATGCTATTAAGTCTTTTTTTAATTAATTGATTAACAACATTAGCAACGATTATATATAGTAAATATACTAGGGAGAAATAAAAAATAGGTTTAGTTAATCCTATAACAAAGTATATAAACTCTAAAAACATAACACTGACAATAAACAAAGAAATCCAACCATATCCTAAATATTTATTTTTTATATAACTTGTCAAGTCATGATTTTTATATTTGGTGTTTAATGTTGTAGCACTAGAGAATTTCATTAATTCAGAAGTCATTGAAATATAAATTATTTCAAATACTATAAATACTATTGGTATCCAATACATAAATTATGATTTAAAAAAAGGGAACATTAACTGTTCCCTTTTTTGATTTGTGTTAATTATTAAAATTGAACTTCTGGTGCTTTTTCTGCGCCTTTATCTGCTTCGAAGTATAGTTTCTTTTCAAATCCCATCATACCAGCAATAACAACTGTTGGAAATTTCTTAATATAAGCATTATAGTCTTGTGCTGCTTCATTATATCGTTTCCTTTCAACGGCAATCCTATTTTCAGTTCCTTCTAATTGGGCTTGTAAGTCCAAGAAACTTTGATTTGCTTTTAAATCTGGGTATCTTTCAACTACTACCATAAGTTTACTTAACGCACCACTTAAACCAGCTTGATTAGCCTGAAATGCTTGCATCGCTTGTGGTGTCATATTACCAGCATTAATAGTTGTTGATGTTGCTTTAGCACGGGCGTTAATTACACCTTCTAATGTTTCCTTTTCATGTGAAGCATAACCTTTAACAGTATTCACCAAATTTGGAATTAAATCGGCTCTACGCTGATATACATTTTCTACTTGTGACCAACCTGCGTCAACATTTTCACTTTTTGTTACCATGTTGTTATATTTTCCAATAACACTCATAACACTAATGGCAATAAACACCACAATTACAATTAATACAATCCAACCTGTTTTCATAATTTTTTTCTTTTTAATTTAAAGTTTATCAATACTATCTAACAATTCTATAATTTCGGTTAATGATTCTAACCTTGCTTCTTTGTGAATCTCCATTGTGATATTATCAACTTCCAGTTCTGTTAATTGTTCGTGTGTTTTTTCTATCACTTCTTTAAGTGTTTCAATACACACATAATTTTTACCTTTTTGTTTTATTATTTTCATTTTACAAATATAATAATTATTTTTTAATTATCATCATTTTATTTGACATTTTTTTAAATATAATCACCATTTTGAATTTGAACCACCACCACCAGATGAACCACCACCAGATGAACTTTTACCACTATCTCCATCTTTAGAAAAAATCAGAAATAGTAAAAATAACGCACAATCAGGACAAATAAAGAATAGTATAAGCCACCCAATAATTAACAACGGCCAAACATACCATGGAACAGTTTTTAATAACCATTCAAAAATTGATTCTTCTTCATCTGATTTATTTTCTTTGATAATATCACTATTAACATCTTCATCATATTCTTCTCCGACTTTATTGGTAATCAAACTGATATATTCTAATAACCCATTGTAATAATTATCTGGATATTTAATACCTATACTATCACCTGTATGTTTTAACCAACCATCAGGTAAGTAACCTTCTAATCCATATCCAGTATGGGTTCGCATCACTTTCTTATTTTTGGATATAACAATTAACAATCCATTATCTACACCTTTCTTACCAATACCCCATTCAGTGAATGTTTCTTGTGCTAATGTAAAAATATCATCAAAATCTGATATTGTTAATACATATATTTCAACTGATGTTTTTTTCTCATAATCACTCAAAATTCGGGCAATATCTTTACTTTCTTTGGTTGTGAAAATATTTTCATAATCTGAAACAAACCCCTTACATTTTGGAATTTCGTCTTGTGAGTAAGATAAAATACTCACAAATAAAAAAGCTAATACTAATGTTAATAATCTTTTCATTTTTTCAAATTTTAGTTGTTTTTAATTTATTTAATTTTATTTTTCTAATATCTTTCAAAGATAGAAATAAACATTTATACGAATCATGTTTCTTATTTGTTGTACTAATAAAATCATAAAATGAATGTGGGTCAATTCCTTTTAATTTAAAAATTATACCATCGCAAACATAATATGATCCTATTTTAATATTATTCATTATATTTTATTTATCAAATAAACTTAATATTTTCAATGTTGCTAATTTAGATTTCCTATTATTATATATGTAACTATCCACCATTCTAAGAATATGTTTTTTACTTATATAAGAATAATTATTGTTACAATCTTTAACATAATAGCCTTTATTCCCTATGTCAGTAGTTATAATTGATGTGTCTATATAACAATACTTTTTAAGGAATTTTTCTATTTCGTTATAATTAGACATTATAATTTAATGACTCTTTAAAAACATCAACTTGGATAACATTTGCACCATTAGCTTTTGCTTTTTTTGCTTTTGCTGATGTAGTATCTTCATTTTTAGTTAAAAGGTCAGTTGTCGCTTTTGTTATACCACTTTTTACTTCCCCACCATAACTTTCAATTGTTGCTTGAAGTTCAGTGTCACGAAAACCTGTAAATACAAATACTCTACCTGATAAGTCAATACCAGATGTGGTATCTATAACAACTTCTTTAACTTCTTCATCAACAATTTTTATATCCAAATCTCCCATAAAGTTTGCGAATTTAACAATACCGTTTAAGAAATTCTCAGATGATTTATCTGACATACCATTAATTTCATTTAAATCTTGTACAGTTACCTCATAAACACCATGAACTTCTAAAATTGATGGGATTGTTTTAAAATCATTATTCATAACACATTCTTTAAATTTTGTTATGTTAATATTAACTTCTTTAATCCCTTCAACAATCATTTTCAATTTTTTTGAACCAAGATTTTCAAAACAGCCTGATGCGTGTCCAACAACATGAAATGGAACTTTTCTAACTTTTTCATCAAGTTGGTTTAAAAGTTTGGTTGCTGATTTACTTGCCATTCCATCAATATCTACAATATCAGCATGTGACATTTCTAAAATCTTTTTAACTGTATTATAACCAGCTTTATTAAATTTAGAGATTGATTTTTCACCAAACCCATCAAGTTTAAATCTAACAAAGAAAAATGCTAATTTTTGAAAATTAATTTCCTCACATTCAGGATTATCACAAACCAAATCAATATTAGTTTCATTCCATTTCATTGTGTTTCCACAGCTTGGACAAACAGTTGGTAATTTAGTTTCACCTTTTTTAACAATTCCAACGATTTTAGGGATGACACTTCCACTGCGAATGCAAGAAAGAATCGATCCAGCACCGATATTATTATCTTGGATAAACTTAGCATTATATCCAGTTGCTCGTTTTATTGTAACGCCTTCTACATCAAATGGTTCTAATAAAACTACAGGTTTTAATGCTGTGGTTTTACTAAGATTCCACTCAATACCTCTATATGGAACTTCTGTTACTTCTGACCAATCTGGATTTTTATATGCTTTTGCATATGCTGGGTTATTGTTTCTTCCTCTACCTAAACTTCTTCTGATATTTTTATCATTGATATCAATAACTAAACCATCAATATCAAATTCTTCTCCCCATTCAAAAAACAATCTATCTAATTCATCAACATCCAAATCTTCTGCTACAAAAACTTTATATGGAACATCATTTATTTCTCGTGCTATGAGATCTAATTGTTCACTTTTATCTTTAGAATAATCTTCATTTGCAAATCCATATCGAACATGTTTAGCATAAATTAAATCATCTGATGGAGTATCATTGTTTTTTAAACCTGCAATCATATTACGAGCATTTTTGAATGGTTCACCATTGTCTCTATAAAATGTTCTACTTGCAAATATAGGTTTTGGTATTAACATTTCACCAATTGTAAAAATATCAACATTTGTTGAATCTTCATTTAATTTTTTACAGTGACCATGCATAGTTTCCCCAATAATACCATCCCCTCTTGACCACGCTTTCCCGTTTCCTTCGTTTTTCAAAACTGAAATACCATCATATTTTGATGTTACTATTAAAACAGTTGTTAAAGGTAAACCTTTATTTTTTAACCATTTATGAATATCTTCTATGCTAGTTTCTTTATCCAAAGAAAACATTGGATATTTGAGTTCTTCTTTTCTGTTTGGGTTTACTTCACCTTCGGTTTCAATTACACCTGATTCAAAAATTTCATTTGTTGGATCAGCTAGTTCAAATGCCTTTAGTAGTTTATCATATTCAAGATCAGTAATTTCAGAATCACCTTTTCTGTATAAATAATTAAACGTTTTGATTTCATTTGCAACAGTAGTATAATCTTTGTTGTCTAATGCTGTGTAAATTTCTGATAATATCATAATTTATTATTTTTGTTTATTAATAATACACAAAGATAGTAAAAATATTTTAAATAAAAAAAGATTAAAACTATTATTTAAACAATAATTTTAATCTTTCTAATTTTTTCTTTCTTATTTCTTGTTTTGTTGGTGGGATGTATGATCTTGTAAACTTCAAATAAGATATTGCGTGTTTTTTAGTAGGAAACCCTCTTACTTCACCAAAATCATTAGTGACATAATATATGCCATTGGAATATTCAATCATATTTTATATTTTCACCTTAACACCACCTTTTAATTTTGGATCTGATGTATCAAACACATAAAAATTTTCATCAAAATCTAATGATTTTTCCATTTTCATAAACAACTCTTTTGCTGCTTGTGAAAAATTAACATCATCATCTGAGAAACCAACCTTTAACGGTTTATTTGTTCTTTTAGCAAAATCTCTAACAAAATTAACAAATTTATTAATTGCATCTTGTTTACCTTGATTTAATTTTGTACCTATTGGTAAGTAATGAAATTCATCTTTAAATGCTTGCGAAAACATTCCTATGAAGTAACACTCATTCAAATACTGTTCAATTAAATTATCAGTTTGAACGTTGAATATATGATTGAAATTTTTAAGATTTTTTTCCATTTCAATTCTATCTTCTGATGTCATTACATCATATATAATATAACGTACTGCATCTTTAATTGTTTTTGGTTCATGTCCTCTTGTGGTTACAATTGCAAACAATCTACCTTCTTTAATAGTGTTTAAGAAAATATCCCATGATGGTCCAAACTTTTTGTGTTTAATGGTATTTTTTACGTCTTCAATAAATGCATTTTCCCCTCTTGGTCCATAATCTCTAAACTCAATAAACGAATAGTTAGAATCACCTTTCCACTCACTATTATCCATATAATCAGTTGGATATTTTTTTCTTATTTGTGCAAATTCTTGTGGTGTAATATCTTTGTTTACCCACTTACCATCTTCAAAATGTTGAAAATGTAATGGTGTTTCCATATTAAGCAAATTGTCATCCCAATCAAAAATGTTATAACGCAATTCGTTAATGTTTACATATTCAAATAAAAAACCTTTCCAATCTTTAATTTTTCTCATGATATTATATATTAAAAATAATTTTTTAAAAATCAACACAAATATACAATATTAATTATTAAGATATTAATATTATATTTTTTTATTTTCATTTTCATTGTCATTATTTCTTGGATATTCTCTAAAAATAAGATAAATAATAACAGTAGCAATAAAAAACATTAATCCGTTATCCATTAGTCAATTATTAATTTCCCATTTAAATGATCATATTCATGTTGAATAACAATGGCTTCCATGTCTTTATATTCAGCTTGTCTTAATGTCCAATTTCTATCATAGAATTTAACTTTAACTATTTGTCGCCTATTAACAGGGAATTCCATGTTCGGAAAACTTAAACATCCTTCTCTAATTTGGATATTTAATCCTTCAAGAAGTATTTCAGGGTTAATAAAAACTTCTCTAAATTCTGGTAAATTAATTATAAATAAATTAAGATTAATTCCAACTTGAGGTGCTGCTAAACCAATCCCACTTTTTTTATTGGTAGTTTCAAACATATCATCAATAAGTTTTTGTAAAAAAGGGTTTTCCTTTTTTACATCAATATTTTTTAATCTTAATTTATTATAATTCTGTTCCCCATATTTTATTACATCTAAAATCATTTCAGAATCTTTTTTAATTTTTTTAATCTAATAAGTCTATCATATTCAGGTTGAGTAACGAATTTACCATCAGTGTTTTTATTCCTAAATTTCATAGAAACATACATACTATTAAGTTTAAATGTTATTTCAGATTCATATGCCATCCTTTCACCTCCTTTAATCATTAATTTTTTTACCTTTTTTTCTTAGCTAACCTTTTTTCTTTTGTTACTTTTTTATCAGAAACATTTACTTCTGTTTCCTCTACTTTTTCCGTGACTATACCCATAGCGTCTTTATAAACACTTTTTGAGCAATATTCCCAACCTTGTTTACGTAAATTATTAATAACCAAAACATCTTCCATACAACTTTCAGGCATCTTCCTGAATTCGTTGTTTCTTCTTAAAATTTTCATACTCATACTTATACTATTTATTTTTTTTATTTTAATTGGTTTATATCTTACACCAAACATAGTTGGTATAACATTTTTTTTCTCAACATAAAAAATAATTTTTTCATTTCTATGTTCTAAGAAATAATTATTTTTTAGACTTTCTCCAAAATCAATATCCTGATAAAAATGCGTTTTAAATAATTTATTTACTAAATTCACATCTTCTGTTTTATATTCTTTTATTTCTATTCCACGATATTCTATCACCACTAAATAACCTATTCTATTTTGTGCATTAGAATTAATACAAATTAAATTCAATAAAAATACTATTATCCAAATAACATTTAACTTTTAACTTTTTCATATTGGGTTATTTTTGTTTATTTGTTTTAATTTATTTCTTCTTTCAATTTTTATCGAATGTATAAATCTTCTTATTTGATACCAATGTTGTTTACCAATATCATTAGTTAATTTTATTTTATTACTCCCTCTATAATCTTCAATCACATATACCTTACCAATTGTCATATTTCCAATTTTTTTAATAGAATATCTTGCGTAGAAATATTTAGCTTTTGGGTTAACATAAGTTTCTATATCATAACACATAACTCTAAGCCCAACACAACATTTATCTTCTGTTAATATGTGTTCATGTAGTAATTCTCTTTTTTGAAATTGATCTAACTTTTTAAAATCTTTACTTCTTATCGCTGTTATTATATTATTATCCACTAATATTATTTAACTGTTTAATTTTTAAATATCTTATTTCATTTTTAGAATAAATTTTCATTTTTGTTTGATTTATAATATAAAAAACAAGTTTATTTTTCATTATTTTTTCTCTATCTGAAATAGAAATAAATTTTCTTATTCTTTTTATATCTTTCTTATTATTTGAAACAAACTTATATCCTTTGGTTTTAGATTTTTTTAATGCTAATTCAATATAAAAATCCACATATGAACCACCAAAAATATTTTTTTTAATCATTGAATCAGGTAAGAATTCAATAAATGGCTCATCAAATTTACTATCCAAATAACAAACAAAACTATTTAATATTTCTGTTAATAATTCATCTTCTGAAAAATTATCAATATCATTTTCCAAAAAATATTCAAACCAATCACCAGGATCTATACCAGTTTCTAAACAAATTTCATCAATAATTTCTATTTGTTTTTTGGTTTTTTTCTCTACCCAATTATTAAATATATCTTTAAAACTATTCATTCCACCAATTATTATAAAATGTATCATCAGCTATATTATCAAAAAACCTTTTTCTTTGTTCTTTGAACTTTTTTAAACATTCTTTATTACAAGCAAAATCTGCATCTGGTGTTGCTAATACATGATCAATAGAATTAAATGGATCATTATTACAATTTTCATTAACACATTTACACATAATATTTATATTTTAAATTTATATTTCCAGATTATATCATAAAACAAATCAGGATTTCTAATTTCATCATAACCATTAGTATTAAAGTCATTAGGTAACCAAACTCCATACACAGTAGCATTATTAAACCTTGCTCTCATAGTTGTCATTTTATGTATATGAGAAGTTTGTTCATAATCCGTAGATTTAATTTTATACCAAGTGTCAATATCCCATACAACTTTTTTCATATCAGGATCAAACATACTTGGTGGTCTTAATGAAAATATATAACAACTATATTCTTCCTCAAATTTTTTTCTTTCTGGTGTTTTATTTAATTCTATTATTTTAAAAAATCTGTCTTTTTGTTTTGATAATTTATTCATAATACAAATATACTAATTATTTTTTAATAATAAAAATTAATATATAATAATATGAAACATATAAAACATATAAATGAGATAAACGCTGATTATAATCACGATAAAGATGAATATGAATTTAACCCATCTAATAATAATATCGTAACTTTTTACTTACATAAAGGTAGAGAAGGATTTACAATGAAAATATCCAAAGACGATAAAGATAATTTAGAAAAGATATTAAAAGATAATAATATTAATCACACAATCGAAGATAATAGTGATTTACCTTTTTAAAAATTAATCATATTTATCAGCCTTTTTAGTGTTACATTTTGCACACATTGGATTTAAATTTTCAAGATCATAAGTACCACCTTTACTTTTAGGTTTAATATGATCAACTGTCATTAACTTAAAATCTTCAGTATAAACATCAATATGGATTGAACCACCTCTATCTTTAGTGGCAATTAAATATTTACCAACTCTATCACAACTAACACATTTTAAACCTTTATTGTGAAATACTTTTAATCTTTTATGTCTGGAGTATTTTGTTTCAAGTTCTTCCATAGGAAGAATTTTTAAAGGTAAATATGAATGACCAATTCTATTTGGTACTTCTATGATATTTCCTTCAAATTTCAAAAGTATTTTTTTACCTTTTCTATTATTTTCAATATTAAATTCTTTTTTTCTATCCTCTTTATATTTTTTGATTACCGTTTTATATTCAGTTTCAAATAATTTTATTGATGTTTTTATAATTATATTTTTATTGGTATCATACCCACCGTCTTTTACATATTTATTAACAATATCATACATAAATGAATTGTGTGGATCTTTTTTAATTAATTCTAATTCTGAATATATATTATCTACTGTATATTTTATATTATTTTCTTTGAATTTTTGTATTAATTTTTTGTTTATTATTGTTAAATCATATATTGTTGCTTTAAAAATAACGTTGTTTTTTGTTTTATTTTGTTCTAAACTATCCATTAAATTAGTTTTATTTTTTTTATATATATAACAAAAATAATAAAAAGTTATGACAATTAAAAAGTTTGATAATTTTAATTATATAAAAGAAGATTGGGACTTTGATGATGATGTCAATGATCAAAGTTGGGAAGTTGTAGTGAATGACAAAGGTGGTTCTTATTGGTCATATAAATATGATGCAATTGAAAGTATTATAGAAATATTAGATACAAATGGTGATGAGAATGGTTTAGATGGTTACGAAGATGAAGATGGAGAAGAATTATCAACAGGTGAAATTATTGATATGTTAATTGATATGGAAGAAGATGATTTTTATGAAAAATTAGAAGAACTAAAAGAGTTCGTTGGTTATAAAGAAGATATACGACTAATAAATCTTGATGATGAAGATGAATTAGAATTCTTAAGTTAAAAAAGTTTTCACTTTATAATCTATTTATCTGTGAAAACTTTGTTTTTTGCTTTTTTGGCTTGTCTAGTTAATATTAAAAACATTAAAAACGTTTTTACATATCATAAAATGATATAGTCGGATAAAAATAAAATGTTTTTATTTTTTAATATATAACATATGAACTTCGTAATAAAATTTAATAATTTATAAAAATGATAACTAATTTTAAAATATTTGAACAAAGTGGGTTAGAACCAAATGAAGAAATAATAGCAACCAATAAATCGTATTGGAGCTGGGAATATGATGCACATACAGTAACAGCTAATATTATATTAGATAATGCAGATGATTCATTATATCTAAAAATAACAAAAACTCACACAAAAAGTGGGTTAGGTGCTGGTAAATTTACAACTGAATTAGTTAATATGAAAATTGGTGATACACGAAAAGCAGATTTAGGTACAGTTAGATCATTACTTAAAAAATATGGTATGGATCAAGTTAAATTTTCAAAACATTGGGAAGATGATGAAGGAAATAAAATGTCACTAACCGATTTATTAAGTATTTATAAACCAAAAAAAGAAACTAACCCAAAAAAAATTGAAAATATAAAAACATATAAACCTAAAAGAATATCAAAAAAAGATATAGATTTAGTAAAATATTCAGATAGAGCATATGCATTATTTGGTGATGGAACAAAAGAAATTAAGGGAGAATTAAGTAAAATAGGTGGAAGATATAATCGTTATTTAACTGATCCTAGAACAAAAGAAAAACGAGCTGGTTGGATTTTTTCAGTAACTAAACTAGACAAAATTAAAAAATACACAGAATAAAAATTATATTCCATTTTTTAATTTTTATATATAAAAAAAAGGAAAAATTAAAAAATGTCAGAGATTATAAAGATACCTTGTAAATGTTGGAATGGTGAAAATTGGGTAGATTTTAATATTCAGACTGGAGAATATCAAAATTTTAATGTATTTTTAGTTGATAATAAAATTGGTTTTTTATCTACAATGGAAATAGATTTCACAACAATACCAGTAATATTACACGGCAAAAATAGAAGTAGAAATTTACTAGATTATCTTTCAAACAATAATAATGATGTTAATCTTATATTATCATTTATAAATTATTTTATTTCTAATATTTCAAAAATAAAATATTATACTGGAATTAACTTAAATTTTAATCTAATTAATAGTTCAACATGGCAAACATCAAAAATATATGTTTCTGGATATATCTCACCAACAACCACGACAACCACAACGACTATTTTACCAACAACTACGTTGTTACCAACAACAACAGGATTGCCAATGGGGGGTCCGATATTATTTGAAATATTTGGACATTTATATGAAGTTTAAATGAAAAAATAAAAATAAAAAAGCCTTGATAGAATGAAATTATCAAGGCTTTTTTATTTGTCGTGGATTGACTTAAATAATGTACGTAATAAACTAAGAGTTATATTTTCTTTAGTTGATATATAACAATCACTTGACACACTTTTAAAAATACCCCAAATACTTTCAGCGTAAAACTCTTTTAACATTTTCACATCAGAATCACCAAAAGTATATTTACCGTCTAAATGTATATCAATATGATTCATCCAATCTGCTAAAATATCTTCACAACTTTTATAATTAGTTTTATACTTTTTCCACTGATTTCCACAACTATTACAATGGTTTACACTATTTGTATCTGTGCTACCATCAACATCACCAAAACCGAGAGAAAATGATCCATGTACGCTACCTTGTACTCTTGATATTTTATTAACAATTGTTTCACTTCTACATTTAGGGCATATTGAATCCGTTTTTCGTTTTCTATCTAATTCATCCTTAGATGATTTATCACTTGCAATTTCACGGATTTTTTCACATTCATCAGAAATGATTTTTTTATCATCTTTATTTAAATAATTAAAAAATTTTTTAAAACTCATAATATTTTCTATTTTTTAGATGTATTTACTCCACTTAATTTTTGTAATTTTAATGTTCTAAAATTAAAAGATGCATCAACGATATCAATATAAACTTTTTCATTACCCTTAGTGTCCATATGTCTAATTACAACACCTTGGTTTTTTTTATATTGATTAATAATTTTTGTTAATTTTTTAAATTTATTTTTAACATCATCCTCAAATTGTACATCTTTAAATGTATCATTTTTGAAGAGTTTACTAATTTCTATTATTTGTTCCTTTAAAGGTTCATATACTTTATCCATTTCATATTCATCAAATTTAACTTTTTCTTTTGATATTAGATGATTCACATAATAAAACTTCTTTTTTCTTGAAATTCTAACATTATGTTTTAACTTATCTGGAATATTTATTTCATCACAATTAAAAAAAGTAAAGTGTCCATTTGTATTACCACTCCTACTATTTGTATTAGTAACTATTCTATGTACTTGGTCTTTTACGCATGATAAAGTTTTCCATTTCTTAACTTTAGACAAATTGCTAGTAAATATATATTTACCCCAATTATCATAATTGAAATAAAATGATCCTATATCAGGGTGTGTAATTCTGATAGCGTATTCCTTATTTGATTTAATTTTTCCCATTTTAATTTTTATTAATTAACAAATATATAATAATATTCCAAATAATTAAATTATTACTGTATAAAATGCTTTCTTTTTATGTAATACATCTATAAAAGTTATAGTTGTTGATTCATTTATTTTTCTAACAACAACATTATCAAGTGGAGTATGACCAACATATTGGTGTGTATATTTTAAAGGTTTATTCCAAAGTAAATCTTTACTACACCAAAATGGACCTCCTTGTTTTTGGTGTCCACCCCTATACCAATCAATATCGTGTAAACATTTAATATTATAGTCAAATGCTGTATTTAATTGTTCAGCAATTGACATATTTTTAAATTCAGGATATTCTTTGATTGCCTTTGTAAAAATAAAATGATACCATCCAAAATGTATTCCTGCGTGAGAAAAAATATGATTATTCTTTTGGTATGCTACTTTAAATAATTCTTTATTTTTATCAAAAATTTCAAATAAATTGTGGTGTGCTTCTGCTCTATAGCCACTAACATAACCTTCCATTTTGTTCCATGGTTTATTAACAAAATAATTAACATCATGATTACCCCAAAGCAATTCTACATATTCTGGATATAACTTTTTAAATCTTATTATTTCCAATAGATTTTTTTCTATTACTTCATTTGAAAGAGTAAAAGAATCAACAAAATCCCCAATGAATACGTATTTAAAATATTGTGGCACAAAATTACCATCACTAACAGTTTCTTCTGTAGCTGTTAGTAAAAATTTAATATCTGCAAATTCTTTCCAAATTACTCTACCATGAATATCACTTATTGTACAAATTTTCATATTATACTATTTTTTACAAAGATACAAAAAATATTATTATTTAATACTATTTTTTGATTTATTTGCTTTTTTATTTTTAAGGAGTTTATATGCATCGATATAATGATATGTGGTATCACCTGATTCATAATCTTTTTCATTTATAACTTCTTTGACTCCATTTATAGCATCATCATATTTACTATAAACTTTAGTATTTAAATTTTGCCAAAAGTATAAACCCACAATAAGTCTATTGTGGTGTTGAATTATATATTGTTTAGTACCATTTTTTCTTTTTTCTATTATTCTATAGTGTTTCATTATTATTTTATTTTATATAATAAAAATAATGAATTAAGTTTAGAAATTTTTACCTAATACTTTTAGTTGTTTAGGTCTTAGTGTATCACGAACAGATAAAGTAGATGTAATTGCTTTTGTCGTGGGGTTATCATATATAGTAAAAACTTTATTATTACCATCTATCATTACAACAGAATTTAATGTCGTGTCAATTGCAACAATAATAATTGGTTCTGGTCGATGATTTATTTGATAATTAGGTTTATAATTTGTATCACAACCTATCCATATAAATAAGAATAATAATATCATTAAAAGTTTTTTCATATATTTTATATATTAATTTTTTATTCTGATAAAAGATGTTATATTTGTAAAATGGAATTCGAAGAAATTGTTGAAGAACACCAAGAGGATATTTGTACACATTGTTATAAAAATATAACTGATGGTAAACGTGGAGCAAATGGGTGGGTTTGTGAAGGTAGTTTTTGTGATGAAGCAACGGAATCTTTTTTTGATTTATATAAATGGAAATTAAGAAAATATAAAATTCCGAAAATAGAAAAAACTTAATAAAAAAATATTTATATATAACAAACATGAAAACGAAATATCCACAATCAATTTTTAATATGGCGATACTATCTGGTGATAGTGTTCGGTATTAATGTGTGATATATTATAGTATAATAATAGCCAATTACACATATAGTGTAATTGGCTATTATTTTAATTAAAAAAAAATAACCAACAATGAGAGATTTAGTATGGAAAAAGTATGATGGAACAAGAATCCCTAACATAAATAAATATGTTCTGGATTATGTTAAAAATGTTGACAAAAATGCAAAAGTTATTGTAGGTTGCGATTCACAACCACAATCAAGGAATACATCTTTTGCGGTGACAGTTGTGTTTTATAATGAAGTTAGAAAAGATGGGGCACATGTTGTTCACGCAACATATAAAATACCAAGAGTTAAAGATGTTATATCTAAATTATGGAAAGAAGCAGTTGCTGTTCATGAAGTCGCAGAATCATTAGATAAAACTTTAAGGGGACAATATTATTATAAATTTGATAAAAATTATTATGATAATTCTACACCTGATAGGTTAGTTGAAATTCATGTTGATTTAAATGTCGTTAGATCAACGAGAAACGGAAGAAGAACTTCAAATAATATTTCAAATAAAATTTATAATGATGTTATGGGTTGGTTATGTGGAGAACGCTATAAGGTTATGGGAAAACCGTTTTCATTTTGTGCATCGACAGCAAGCGACAAAATATGTCGTTAAATAAAAAACCATTATTTTTATAATGGTTTTTTATTTTTACATTTATCAAAGTGCCAATTTCTAGCATTTAATTTATCAATAAATTTACCACAATGAGGACATTCAATTTTTTTCATTTTTTTACCTTTATTCCAAGATGGCTTACCTTTTCTGTTGTGTTCTTGAGTCTTATATTTTTCTTTTAATGCTTTAGAAATATTATTTTTACATTCTTCACTCATTGGTTTATATTCTAATTTTTCATATAATGGTGATAATTTACAATTATCAAAGTGCCACCTTTTTGCATTTGATTTGTCTGACATCTTTCCACAATAAGGACATTCAATTTTTTTCAATTTTTTTCCTTTATTCCAAGCAGTTTTCCCTTTTGAGTGGTGTTGTTGTTTTTTATATTTTTCTTTTAATGTTTTTGAAATTTTATTTTTATGTTCTTCACTTATAGGTTCATGTTTTGCTAATCTTTCACCATTTTTATATTTTTCTTTTAATGTTTTTGAAATTTTTTGTTTTTGGGTATCACTTACAATAGTGTTTCTAAATTTTTTTAATGGGTGTTTTTTATCTTCCTCATATCTTTTTTTAGCAGATTTTGAACATTTTTCTTTAGTTTCGTCACTAACTTGTCCTCCATTAGATAACCAGTTACCATTTTCTTTTACCCAACTACCTATACTTGATGTGATTTCCCCATTTTTATATTTCTCTTTTAGTGTATTTGAAATTTTATTTTTTGACTCTTCTGATAAAACACCTGAACTTTGACCACCAGTTTTTACATTATAATTTGTTCTATCCTTAACCCATTTCTCATTTACTATTTCTTTTTCTAATTTTAATAGTTCATCATAGGATTCACAAAAATTTAATATTTTTCTCTTGAATTTTTCTTTTCCATATTTTTTAATAGCATTTGTAAGAACCACCCCACTACCAATATAATCATCATTAATATTAGTAGTTTTATCTATACCAACATATATCATATTATTTACAATATTTGTTGTTTCATATAAAAAATAATACTCATTTTTCATTTTTATTATATTCTTTTTTTAACTTTAAAATTAATTGAGTTATAACATTTGACATTGATGTATAATTTTCATTTGAGTAATCGTGTAAAAATTTATGAATATCACTTGGGATTCTCATTGTGAATGTTTTATCTTTATTTTTCATAATATTTGTATTTACTTTTTAAGTATATATTAAATACAAAAAGTCGTTTTTTTCAAAAAACGACTTTGAAAATTATATATATAGTATTGTAATTTGTATAATTATAATCCTTATATGACAAGACTTATAAACAAAACATATATAACAAAAATAAAACATAACCTACTAATAATTCACAATTTTATTGTGTCTTTTGGTAGGTTTTTTATTTTAGAAAATACACAGCATTATTTCGTTGATAATACAATAGTAAGCGAACTATTATTTATTTCAAATAGGAATTATGTTGCTAGATGGTGAATAATATTGGGAAATTCAGGTTAAAGTCCTGACATCATGTAACAAGGTTACTAACGAAGTGTGAAAGCTATTTCCCGTTCACCATTGCTAATTAAAGATTATATTTATTAGCTGCTATTTTTGATTCTATATCATCTATTGTTATTTGTTCAATAGCTTTATCTATATCATTTAAGAAGATTTCTAAAAAATTACTACCTTCTATATAATAATCTAAACTTAACCCTGAAATGGTTCTTAAATATTTAGGAAAGAAACGTGTGAACTCATTTTGTTCTAAAACATTATATACTAGTGTTTTAGATCCAAGACCACCTTTAATATAAAAATGTGTTTCTTCATCTTTTTCAAAATATGTAACATTGTTTCCTGAACCATGATACACTGCACTATAACCAAAATGTTTAAATATTTTTTCTAAATGTTCAATTAATTTAGTTGGTTTTATTTCTTCTTCTGTCCAATGTTTCTCAAATTTTTTTAAATATTTCATAAGTTATATTTATTTGCGTCAAATCTAGCATCAATTTCATCTTTATCTATAATTTGTATTTTTTCATCACCTTTATATATTTCAATCCAATAATCATCAAGACTCCAATGACCAAATCTTGGTGCTGTTTTATCCAATGTTAAAAAAGAGTTTATTAATTTTCTAACTTTTTTTAATGCAAGGTCAAGATCTTCAACAATTTGAAATTGTCGCCTTTCTTCAACTACACCATCTTTTGTTGATGTAAAATATATTTCATAATCTAAATCATCAGATTGTTGTTCATATGTTTTTAAGTATTTCATAATAGTTTCTTAAATTCTTCTATTTCTCTTTTTTTAACTTCAGCACCTATTTCTGGTCCTTTAAGTCCTTTTTTAATTATATCACCAGTATCTATTTTTGGTTCAAATTTTAAAAATGCTTGTAGATAATTATCATTAAAATTATATAAATCAGCAAACTCTAATATTGTATCATTATCAACATGATATCTTTTCTTTTCTTTATATAAAGATGATACTTTATCTAAATTATTTATATTATCTTTTAATCTTAATAAAAAACAAGCAACATTTGCTATATTATTTGGAAACTTATATTTACTTAATTTGCTTCTTAAAACTTCAATATCATTTTCTTTAAATAATAAAGCAAAAATTACACTCAAATTAAATGTTTTTATATTTTCTATATTTATTATTAGTTCAGGGAACATTTCACTAAACATGTCATACTTCTCAAGTAGCTCTAGATAATAATTAAGTGATTCTAATTTTTTATGTTTAGATGCCCAATCAACAGATTTTACAAATTCTTCAACAATCCTTTCTTGTGACACATCATCAATAGGTGAAACGTTTCTTAATCTTTTATCTTTCTTAACAGCATCAATTGTTGTTTGACTTATTTTAGATAGGTTTCTTGATGTAAACCTAAAAAGACGTAGAATTCGAAGGCGATCCTCTATAAACCTCTCAGATGCGTTCCCAACAGCTGTCATGATATTTTTATCTATCTCTTC
>Ga0210003_1000774_pt1 | contig 29031 bp, 45 predicted proteins | sample LantaG_FD_182804 | JGI IMG/M metagenome (GOLD analysis project Ga0210003, IMG submission 182804) | Deep subsurface microbial communities from Baltic Sea to uncover new lineages of life (NeLLi) - Landsort_02402 metaG (SPAdes) (version 2) | ecosystem: Environmental > Aquatic > Marine > Oceanic >... | reverse complement strand
TATCTCACCACCAAAACCTTTTTGTCCAGCTTTAACTGGTGCTAATGCTCCTGTCTTTCCTGATTGTTCATCTAACATCTCTCCAGCTTCTTCATCTAGTATAATATTGGCAGGGAAACGACCAGTTAATTTATCTCCATATCTTGTTCCTGCTGGTGCTTTATATTTTCCATAAATCTTTTCATCTTTAGTTCCATCTCCTATCGGTCTGCCTAATTTATCTTCTGTCCCTATCCTACCACCATCTATATTCAACCCAGCTACTCCGTGCTTTAAAGCATTATTAGCATAAGTTCCGTCATTAGGTTTTACTGCTACTAAGATAGGTTCATAAGCTGGTTTAAGACCGTGGCTCTTCCAACCATTCCATAGTTTAGCTTCTTCTGTAGCTGGTTCTGTTATCATTCCAACCTTATCTTCAGTTGCTTCCCAGCCACCAGCCATTAAATAATCTTTACTTTTAACACCATTCTTTCTTGCTCTTTTTTGAAAATCCTCTCTATATCCAACTAGCTTTGGTGTTTCTCCAGCTTTCTTATCCAACTGCTTACTAATATCAGTAGCTTTCGGGAAGCCTGAGTTTCCTGTAATAAATATCTTACCATTTCTTCGTGCTACAAAAGCACCAGTTGAAACTGTTGGGCAAAAGATTATTCCAGAGTAGTTTATTTTCGTAATTCTCGCCCTTCGTGTAGTTTGTGTTCCTTGTTTGATTGAAATAACATCAGATTTTCCAGTCTGTTGTCTTGTGGGTCGTGATTGATATGATGTATTACTTGTTCCCTCTTTAAGCATATCCCCAAGGATTGAGCCATTATCAAACGGTGTTCCATCACATATCCATCTTTTCTCGCCATCGGTAAATACTCCTTTGGACACCTCACATATTTTATCGCCTTGTAATTCCCGTGTTTCCTGAAGTAAGTTACTCCACCTTTCCAAGCTGGATTTTTGCTTCCTGCTAAACCCTTCCCAGGTCTTTTCTTTCCCTTGCCATTTGCTGAATACTTTTTTAACCAGTCTTTTGCTTTTCCTGCACAACTCTTGCAACAGTAATTCCCCACGCTTTTCTTGTAGTGTATAAAAATTATCTGACAAGACTGGCACTTGCTCCATTTCAGAAAGTTCCCACGCTTCTTTGAATACAAATCTTCCTTCTCGTTTAACAAGGCAACGATGTCCTCTGCTGACGATTTGGTCTGTTGTATCGCTTTTAATTCTATAACAGGTATCCTCGTGGACACGATAGACTGACCACCGTTCTGGAGTTTCCCATTTGTAAATGTTTTTTGTAGTATCATATACCATTATTTTATCATCTTTTGTGGTTTTATGCAAGAGCTTGAACCCATCTTTTGTTAGTATTTCAGTGTCTTCTGATAGGCAGCCATATAACCACATAATAGTATCTTTTAATTCAAACCCAGCGTCTTCAACATTAACTGCCATTCTGTGCTGTGTTCTACTACCAGCGAATATTAAAGCTGTTCCTCCTGGCTTAAGAACTCTTAGACACTCTTTCCATATCTCAACACTAGGAACATCATAATCCCATTTTTTACCCATAAAGGATAAACCTTAATAAGGGGGGTCGCACAAGACGGTGTCCACGCTATTTGTTTCAAGCGTTTTCATCACATCAAGGCAATCCCCCCGAATGATTTTATTTTTTAGCAAATTGTCCATTTTCATTTCTATTTAATTTAGGGAGATATTTAAAGGTAATCTCCCATTTAACCTAAATGATACAAAGTTCTTCCATATCACCTCTCCTGATGAACTTAACATTATCTTCTGAGTCTCTTGCTTCTATCTTAGCGTTAGGATAAATCCAATTTAATAGGTTTATCTCATATAGCTTAGATTTTGACTCAAAGTAATAGTTCTGACCTCCATAAACAAATCTGTATTTAATCATTTTTACCTCCTGTTTTAATGTGCTATATAAACTTTTTAAACTCTTTTATTAAATATTTAAGATAAGGATATACTTGTTCTCTATCACTATCTTTTTCTTTCTCAGTTAAATCTTTGTAATCTGTATTAATTTGTCGTTGCCAATGAGAAAGTGCTTCCATAGGTATTAAAAGCCCATCATCAACCCTTTTACATTTACTATATAAATAAACTTGCCATTTAGCCCATCTCTGATGTTCTAAGTCAGCACAATGCTCAATAATTTCTTTCATCTTTTTCTCATATTTAGTCATATATTTATTATTAATAATTTAATTGTGGGGACTATTTACTTAGGCAAGTCCCCATTTAGCCTTTGTTCCTGCCTTTTGCTCGGCAGGTTCTCAGCAAGAGTTCGGCTACTTCTTCAAATGATTTGTTACCAAATAAGAAGTGCCAAGCTCTCTCTCTGTTTCGGTCAAAAACTAATAAGTTTTCATCAGTCTTTTTACCACCCCTGCTTTTGTTTGTGATGTGATGTTTGACCATTACACCGCTTCGCTTAAAGTTCTTTCTCTTGTCTTTCATTAGTTAGCACAATCAACACAGAACATTTTAATAAATACGAAGTCATCATTGCTAATGAATAGACTTATTAATTGTTCTGGGGTTATTTCGCTATATTCAGTCCAAATCTTCCTACAATTAATACAAAACCAGATTTTCATTTTCTATTCCTCCATCTTAAGATTGATTCAGCAGCTTCATTCCCTACAATTCTACGACATAGTCCACAGATAAAATCTTTCTTTACCACTATTAACATTTTAATAGCTACAAGTTCATCAATTGCCTTTAAAGAGATTGGTGCTAGAAACTTATTATTATGAAACTCTTTATCGCATCTAACACATCTTTTAATTATTACCATTTTAACCTCCTGTTTTAATGAACGATTATTTAATTATTATTGTGATGTCTTTATTTAATGCTTTTAATGTTTCAACAAACTTAATTATACAATGAATACAAACATCTTTCTTTAGTCCTTTTGTGGTTTCTATTTTATCTCCACATATTATACACTTTTTCATATTATTTAATTATTCTTATTTCTTATCCCATTTATGTTGGCTAGAATACCAAGCTCCATATCCTTCTTTTGCCATTTTATTTAAAGCCCACTTAATATTACATTTATAATCATATCTACATTCGTCCGATACTCCGTGGATACTATTAATGGCGAAAATCCCTACATCGTTAGTTCCGTTAGTGTTCTCGTTATATCCATTCTTATTAAAGCTACTTTCTGCCTGTGCTATATCTAGTTCAGTTTCTCTTCCACCTTGTTCTAGTATTTCTATTTGGACTGCGTAACAATCTTCGTAATAACAGGGTCTTAGTTCTATAAGTTCAAAAGGTTTTAGGTGTTCAGCTTCCTCTTCTAAAATAATTGATATTCCACCCACTAATATACATATTAGCACAATTGGAATTATTAGGCTACTTTTTAAGATATTCATATATTTCTGGTAATCTAGCTATTATTTCCTTACCAAAACTTTGATAAAATTTCTCTTCATCTTCTACATCTAAGTCTTGGGCTAAGTGCCATATAGCACCCCTCATACTTTTACTAATACTTTTAGCCTTCCCCTGTATAGTTCCGCCCTCATTAATCAAGGTGGCTATATCAAGGCTTTCTAGGTTGTAGGTATATGTAAAGTCATCATTCTCATTAGTGCTTTTCTTAACTACGCTTTTAATAGCACATCTCTTTAAAATAAGAGAGTAATCACTTTTAAGGTCTAGATGACTATCTATTTCAGTTGTCCCAGATATGCGTATTTTATGTATATTGCTCATATTCTTGTTTTAATTCTTCTAATACTCTCTCGTAGTTTTCTAAGGTAGTTTTAAATAAGGTGGTATTTCCTTTTAAGACTAAGTCTTTATACCACTTCTCACCTCTATTTAAGACGATATTAGCTGTTATTCTTGAATCGCTTTTCTGATGAATTGCGAAATGACAAGAATTACAGAGTGGTATTATATTATCAAAATCATATCTTAGTGATGAACAACTACCCTTAGTTATAAAGTGATGACCTACCTGTGTTTGGCTTCCACAATTTTCACATACTGGGTTCTTCTCCTTGTTAATCTCTTGTAGAAGTCGGTCGCATTTATTACGAAGTCTTTTTATTTTATCGTTAGTATTCATATAATTAAGTTCTATCAGCGATAGGATTATATTAACCTGTGGGAGGTCTAGCTTTCGCTAATAAAAATTATACAATCCTATCTGTGGCAGAACTTAATCTGCCTATTTTAGAATGGGATGGAGCTGACTGGGATGTCATTAGAAGGCTCTGGTCGGCTAAATTCTTGCCTCTGTGGGCTGTTTGGGGTAGAAGATGGGTAAATAGTGCTTTCTGATACTTTTTGTTGTCCTGGGGCTGTTTCTGGCTTCCAGTCATTTAGTTGGAAATATAGTTTACCTTTTTGACTTTGCTTAAAATCTAAATTAACCCAGCCATTATTTTGATGTTCTTGTAGGAAAGCTGTAAGCTCGTCTACTTTAATTGAAAGGCTACCCTTAATGAAATCTGGGCTTCCTTCTCTTGGTGCTTTGTAAATCAACCCATTAGGGAAGATTGGTTCTTTTTTTTCCATATTATTTTTTATTTAATAAATTATTTTCTTTTAAGTAAATAATCATTCTAGCTCTAGCATCTGCTTCGGTGTCTGAAAATGTATTTTCAACAAAGTCAAGTCCTTTAAACATTGTAAATTTATTTTTTAATTTTTTACTGTAATATTTATCTGGCAACATCTCTCCTAACTCTGCTACTGTGTAGGCTGGATAATTTGGCTCATTCATTTTTTCTGGACAACTACAATCACAACAAAACTTATGGGTCTCTAATTGTATTCCACTTTCGTATGTAACATAGTAGAACAAACTCTCCTGTTCAAACCCTAACTCTTTTAATTGTTTAGCCAGTTCTAAGCTGACTACTTGGTTTTCTAGTTTCATATAATTAAAATACTTCTTTAGCTTTTATTTTAGCAAGTTCCTCCTTTAGCACTTCCTCGTGTTCAAAACTTTTTGCTTCTTCATCTGAATATACTCCATACTCATAAGCTCTAATAAGTTTTAAGGTAAGTCTGTCTTGTAGTCTTTTTTCTGCCATAGACCACAGGTATTTACCTTTCATTGATACATTATCATTAGAGGCTTCTCCAGTAGCCCATAGTCTTTTGTCTCCCATTACTCCATATCCTACAAAGGCTACCATACTTCCAAAGTTATGAACCTCTGGTTTTTCAAATATAATTCCTTCTTTTTCTGCTATTCTAGTAATAGCGTCGTGTTTAATTATCCAAGTAGTTCCTCTTTGCCAAAAGTCATCTTCTTGGAGGTCGTATTTCTCTTGTAAGTTTTCTATGGTCATACTTTTATATTACTTTATTAAAATTAGCCCAATCTACTTTATTACCCATCCATTGTGGTTGTCCTTCTTCTACTCCTACTAATATTAAGTTGTTTTCAAATCCAGCTTTATAGTATTTAGCTGGTAATGGTTTTAAGATGTTCATATTATTTATCAATAATTATTTTACCATTTTTAATATACTCTTCTCCATTAACAAATACTCTTTCAAAGTTTTCTTCTGTTCTAATAGCTATATCGCAACCAATCCTATCTGTTTTTAATATTACATTCCAAGATATTAATCCTCCTAAAACACTTTTAGTGTAATATCTTTCTTTAAAATGCTCATCTATAATAGCTTTAGTGTAATTATTTTTAGTTTTCATATTATTTAATCTTTATAAAAGTCTCCTCCATCATAGCCTCCAATACCAATCATTTCTGCTATGTCGCAATCACACTTTTCATTCTGTGTGTCGCTTAATTCTTTTCCACAATATTCACAATTTTCCATATTAATCATTTAAGCAACTATCACATAACCCATCTGGGTATAATGTAGTTGGAATTAATAAGTCTTCTTGACCACATCTTTGACAAGTTTCTAATTCTTCTTTGTTATCCATATTGGTAGAATAGAACTACTAGGCAAGTGATAATTAATAAAGTATCTACTATTAAGTAAGCTCTGTTAAGTTTTTTAGCTTCTTTATTTTGTTTTAGTTTTTTGTAATACATATTATTTTTTTTCTAACCATTGAATAAATGCGTGGAAACTACCGTGCTTTGCCATATGCTCTTGGAACTCATTTGCGTATTCACATACACTATTAGCATAATTAATAGTTTCGTCGTAAAACTTATTATATTGTTTTATTAGTTCTTTCATATTATTTAAGTTTTATTAAATCTAATAATGTTTGAATATCATAAATATAGTTAGTTCTACTTTCATTTTGATTATCTTGACCACATTTACTTATAATTGCTTCTATTTGTTTTTTATTTACTCCATCTTTTCCTAAATATTCTAAAATATCTTCTTCAAACTTATCACTTAAAAAATATTTAGACATTTTTTTGGTAGCATACTCCCAACTTTCTAAATCATTTACAAAATCCATAAAGTTCATACCTTCTACTAATTTTGGTTCTTCCATAGTATCTTTACACTTTTTACAGTAATAGTATTTTTCTTCGTAAGAATTTGGTTCTTCTGTTAATACATCTTCCTTTCCACAATTTTGACACTTAATGTAATATATTGTTTCAGTTCTCATATAATTTAATCTTAGTTTATTATTAGAGGATTGTAGGGATACGATAGTCGTAACCATTATATCCCTAGTCCCTCTTAGAGGTCTCCCTCAATGTATTTATAATATACGTCTAATGCTTGATTTTGAATAAGGTTTCCTGATAACCCTGTTGTTCTTTCAAGCTCTGCTAACTTCTTTGCTCTATCTGGTGTTAGTCTTACCATTTTTCTTGTCCAGTTTGTGCTTTTTGAGAATCGTTGTTTCATATATTTCTTTAATGTGTCTTAATTATAGCACACTGATATTATTTGTCAACCCCCCTGCTTGTGGATAACTTTTTATACATTTCCCTTGCTCTATCTAGGAAGTTATTTATTATATAGTCTTCTGGTTTTAGTTTAATAAGTTCTAGTTCAGCGTTCTTTTTAAGTCGCCCAATTTCTATAAGCTCTTTAGACATTTCCCAAGTAGGGTTAATTCCTTTTAAGAAGATACAAGCGTTATCAAACTTTCCTTGAAGATGATGAGGGTCTTTCTTACACTTAACCTTATATAGGTAGTCTTTGTTTATATACTGGGCATCAAATTCCCAACCTTCTTTTTGTAAAGCACAAATAATAGCTCCTAGTCTGGTTATTCTTCTTTCTAAGCACCAGTTCCTAGAGACACTTCCTGTCTTTAGTTGTTCTAATACTATTTGTCTTTGTGATTGGTTCATAATAATTCTAATATATACTTCCCCAATTCAGGGCTAACACAGTTTCTTAATACTTGTCTTTTATTCTTTAACTTGTAAGAAGATAAGTTATATCCATATGCTTTCTGTAAATCTGGTATCTGGGCTGTTCTTATCTTATCCCCTTTAAACTCTTTATCTGGTATTTCAAAGTTGCTCCAAAATAAATGTCTTTGTAATAACTTCCCTTCTATTAAAGGTTTATAATAAGGTTTAACATTCTCTACTACCCACTTACCTTCAAAGTGATATTTAAGGAATATAATCTCCTCATACAATCTCATATCAGGATATACTGGTTTAACTCCCCTGTATCTAACTCCTATGTTAAATCTAAAACTTGAATGGCTAGGGCAAGGCGGTGAACTCCATATAAAATCAAATTCTTTATAGTGGTCTAGTAGGTATTGGTGGGCATCTCCAACTATTACTGTGTCATTAGGAAAGTGGTCTTGATATATTTTAGCTATGTCTGGGTTGTTTTCTACTGCTGTTATTTCGTGTCCTTCCCACAGCTTTCTGTTGCCACCAATCCCAGCATACAAGTTTAGTATCTTCATAGTTATTAATTTAAAATACGGTTGGTATGTTAAAGTAGCATAGTGCTAAAAAAAGATAATAAGAGTCAGCTAACGGGAAAAATGGCAACAAAGCAAATAACCCGACCCTTCCACTTTTTATTATTATAACGCACCAAGCCAATGTTAACATATATTTAATATTATTATTATTTACCTAACTATTAAGCTATGTAAGAACTTAATTACTTCTTCACTTTGATTATCAAGGTTTTCTTTTAAGTTCCATTTAAGTTTATAATTGATTGTGTCTCCTAAATCAAGAAAAAATCCATCAGAATTTATACCATAGTTAAGGTCTAAAGCCCTAAGCACGTCAGGAAGTCCGATAGGTTTGCCGATTATTTCTACACCATATTTCTCTTTTTCAGCATCTTCTAGCTCCATACTGACACAATCTCCATCGTGTAATTTAGCAATGTAATTACCATCATTATATAAATCATTGCCACAATAGATATGTATTTTATTCTTTAAAGCTGGATTATTTACGTTAACCTCACACCCAAACTCTAACTTCTTTAGGTCTGGTAGTAACTCATAGATTGCTTGTTTTAGTTCTTTTAGTTTGAAAGCTGATAGATGTTCTCCTAGCTTTTCTCCAGCTTCTGTGTTTGTTAGCATTGTCATATTGTTTATGTTAGTTATTTATTAAGTCTTAAATTATCCTCCACCATAAACATAAAATGCTTGTGGTTCTGTTATCACCTTATAAGGTTTTCCAAAGAAATCATTTAATACATACTGGTCATCTGGATACTTCTTCAAGAAGACTTCCTTAGCCTGTTCTAGGTCTTTTGCTAATATACAAACCATTCCACTTGAATAGTCTGTTAAAACATCTTCCCAAACGAATAATTTTAATTTGTCCATATTTGTTTTATTAAGTATTATTGTTGTTTATTAGTCCTTTTAAAATGATGCTTTATAAACTTAGCGAATAGCATATTATAGGTTAGTCTCTCTTCCTTTACTATAAGCTCCAAATTATCTATTGTCTGTTCTGATAATCTAAAGGTCTTTGTTGGATAACTGTCTTTCATAATTGTCTTACTATATATTGTCTTACATTAAGCAGGGCTTATAAACTTCCTGGTATCGCTGCCTGGGGATATATAACCGTTAAGCTATATATCTTTTATCCCCAGTGTAGCTGACCCTATCGTTGTGGCTAATTTAAAGTCTTCCCACTTCCACCCTCAGACATATAACAGATAACAATTTCTTATTAGCTATTATATATAAAAGGGATAAATAAATTTGGAACGAGCTGTCTATCTAATTATTAACTAAGAGGAGAGAGTCGTGTAGCTACACTTGGCGACAGGAGTTGAACCTGTGTCAATCTTATCTTTTCCCAGCTCATATAGAGCTACCCTTAGGCGTAATATAGTATTCAGCTTTGTACTAAGCATTATTATACTATATCCGTCTCCGTCTCCTCTCGGATATGGGTTAAAACCACTCTCTCTTCTTAACTAATTATTAAATAATTTTGGCTGACTAGCTTTTAATCAGCCTAGTATCATTTAAGAATTTATATAAAAACAAAACACTACTAACAACAGTGGGAGGTCTTTACGAAAACCTGATACCTAAGTATCGCTGTTATCAATAGTGTTTTACTCGTAAAGTTTCCCATATATTTGATTGTGTTTAATTTATACTCTTATCTTAGCATACCTGAAAATATATGTCAAGTCTTTATCTGTGTATAAACTATGCTGGATAGTCGTGGCTACTGTTACCAAGGGGAACAGACTAATTAAAGTCAAATGGTAATTTTCACCACGAACTAACAAGCTATGTAAGTATAGCGTATATATTATTTTGTGTCAAGCGTTCTTTATTAAACTTACTATTACATAAGCAAGAACTACTGTAATTATTAATCCCATACTATCTATCTAGCATATCTATTTTACTTTGTCAAGTTTGCTTTATTCCAGATGTCTATTAGTTGGGATTCATTCTTAAATGATTTACTACCATTAAAGGCAAAAAAAACATTTCCTGGGTCTCCGTATCCTTCTGTATCAAAAATATTGTCTCTTATATTTTTAAATATAACTCCATCGTACTTTTTACTATCCACATTAGATAATATTTCCTGAGTAGATTCTCCGTATTTTGTTTTAAGGTTATCCCATTTCTTTCCTTTTGCGTCTATTACTAATGGATTTTTAAAGTTTAAGTATCCTTCATATATATTTTCACCAGAGGCAAAACCATCAGCAACAAAAAAATCATCAGTAAAATAAGTTCCTCTATTATCAAACTTAGTTAAGTTTTCTCTTGTTCCGTGATACATCTTTGGCTGTGATGCTACAAACTCATCAGCACTCTTATACTTCTTAGCTTCTTTAACTAGGTCATTAGTTATAGGGGTTACGCCCTTACCTTTTAAAGGCTCTACCTTTCCTGGTGTGATTATAGGATTAGTAGCATCTCCCAGAGGTGCTTGTAGTAGTTTCATTTCTTCTGCTTTTTGTAATCCATCTATAAGCTGTTGGGCTTCATCTTGTGAGAATAGTCTTGAGTCATCTATTTTACTGCCTAATGGGATTGTCTTTGGTTTTTCTAGTAGTATTCTAGCACTTCTTTCTTCTCCACGCTTCTTAAGTATTTCTGCTGCCTCGTCAACTATGCTTCTGCCCTCTGCTGTTTTATTTAAACGGTTTCTTACTTTTAGCCATAGGGTAGTTTTAATCCTTGGATTAGAAATCACATCAGCTAGTGAGCCACCAGTAATATTTCCAAGTATAGCTCCGACTATTCCTCTGTCAGCTCCAACGATTGTTCCTGCTAGTTTAGTAAACTGTCTTCCAAAGAAGCCACCTGGGACTGTCTTGCCCTCTGCTGTTTCTAAAACTTTGATAGCCTGTATAAAGTCGCCAAGTCTTGAACTTAGGTCTTTAACATTTGTATCAGTTATAGCTTCTTCTATTAGCTCTTTAGCTGCGTGTCCCATTTGATAATTAATATCAGATGATAGCTTGTCAGCTTGTGTAGCACTAAAACTAGAAGTCTTAGACCATAAGCCTGACTTAATATCATTCATAATATTAATAGGTATCAATAGGTCGTCTCCTTGTGCTATTCCTCTATCGGCATAGTTATTTTTATAGCTTTCAATTTCTTTGTTTATTTGCTTTATAGCATCTTCATAGCTACTTCCTTTAGCTTTTAGGTCTTTACTTATACTGTTAAGGGCATCATCTCTAAAACTATTAAGTGATACATATTCACCACTATCAGTTATTAGATTTTGAAAAGCCTCTGCTTCTGCTGAATATTTGCCTTTTAATGCTTCCACTGCTCTCTTAGTATCTATCTTTTTGCCATCACTTCCTATTAATGATAAGACTCCCTCATCAATAATAAATTGTGGTGTATTTTTATTCCATTTAGCTTCGTTCTTAGCGACTGTTGGGGACATTTTAACTAGCTCCCTTGATACGCTTAGAAGTTTGTTTCTAGCCACCTGACTAGCTTTATCTTTTCCTTTAGACAATAGCTTAGAAGCTCTTGATAATAAGGCACTTGTTCCAGTTCCGATTCCACTTACTGCTCCACCTAATACTGCTCCGCCTACTGCTCCAGTAGCACCTCCAATGGCTCCTTCCTTGGCTATTTCTCCTAAAGACTTGTCTTCTTCTAAGGCATTAGACACTCCGAAGGCTGTTCCAAATCCACCACCAATCTTAGCACCTTCTTTAACACCAGATACAAAGTTCTTAGACTTAGTTAATGGTTTTACAATGGTTGGCACCTTAGAAGCTCCTCCGAATGTTCCGAATGTAGCTACTTCCAGTCCAGTTCCTAGACCTTCACCAACTACTTGCTTTCCTGTTTTGTCTGCTGATTCTCCAAATATATCACTAGCTTGTATTCCATCTTTAAAGGCACTGGCTGTTCTAGCTTCATCGTAGTCAGTCCCAGTTAGTCTTTCAAACTGGTCTTTTAGTTTGGTAGCATCTCTGCCCTGTCTTTCATTTTCGGCTATTTGTAATGACAACTGATTAACTGAGTCCTGTGTAGCTAGTTGCTTTTGTGCTTGTTGTTCAATATCTCCACTGCCAATAGCAGTTCCGATTGTATCACCGAACTTCTGGGTTGAAGAAGTAAAGAAATCACCAACTTTTCTAAGACCACTTCTATCGTCTATTTGGTCTTTATAAACTGGGTATTTAGCTATTACTTTTTCAGCTAGTGTAGCATCATCAACGTCTTGATATTGAGGATACTTTTGTTTTATTCTTTGTGCTAATTCTTGGGTTGTCATATTTTTATATTCCTAAAGGGTTAGTTGAGTTAGCTATGTTAGTATTACTTGTATCAATTCCTAATCCTAATGGGTCTACTGTAATTATTCCATTATCTCCCCCAGCTCTCTCTATTGCTTTTTGAGCTAATATCTTAATATTATTAAGCTCTCTAGCAAATGCTTTTTCTGATATATTCCATACTCCCAGTCCTACTCCTTGGTCGTTCTTCTTCTCCCAAGCTCCTAGGGTTGTTGCTGCGTTTTGTAGCATTATTCTTTCTTGGTCAGACAAAGCACCTAAAGTTCCACCCTCTCTCTTTAAATTGATTAAGGTGTCTAGTGTTTCTTGTGATACTAATTGTTTAACTCCACCAACGAACTCTTGTTCTCTACCTGATAGTTTTGGAGGGTTTATTAAGAACCTAAATCTTCCAAATAAAGCAGTCGGACCAACTACGTTCTTTCCATCAGTCCCTATTTTTGATATTAGGTCATCAATTTTAGCAACTTTTTGGTTCATATCCTCAGTGATTGCTATATCTGTTTTAGATGCTAGGTTATTTTTAACCATATAGTTATTAACATCTCCCTTTAAGTCTTCTGGGACATCACTAAACTTTCTTGTTCCATCTGCTACTGATGAAGCCCAGTTCTTAACGTCATCACTAACTGCGAAGGCTTTATCTAGTATCTCAGCTCCATATCCATTATTACTCCATCTCTTTAATGCGTTATCAATCCCTAGATTTCCATATCCAAAGTTACCAGTTAATAATGTTTTAGCAGCTTCAATTCCTTTATCTGCTGATGAGAACACTATAAACTGACCTCCATCTGTTGCTGGTGATTGGTCTATTGTGGCATTAACATCATTGTATCTTCTTCTAGCTTCTTCAATTCCTCCTGATGGCACTTTGATATTTAATGGGTTGTTATTTCTGGTAGGTCTATTTGCTGGGTCTGCTCCATATCCTTCAATCTGAGCCATTGTTAATACTAAGGTTGTTAGTTCGTCATCGTTCAATTCTGAAATCTTTTTAGTTGTATCAATAGTTGATTGACCAAAAGGCATAAATGCTCCAGTATCTTTATTAAATACTCCACTCACTCCATCTACATCTTTAATCTCAAAATCTCCAGTAGTAGGTTGAGTCGGCTTCTTATAAGTCTTTCCAGTAACAGGGTCAGTGAATAAGTCTGCTTTTAGAAGTCCTTGTGCGTTAGCTTGGTCAATACTGATAGGGGTATATCCTCCTAGGGCAAGTTCTCTTTCAAAGTTTAACTGATTATTTAAAGATGTTCTTTCTTCTTTCTCAATAGCTCCCTGAACTTCTAGGGCATCTAGTTGAAGTTGTGCGTTTCTGTAATAGTCGTCAGCTGTGTCTTTAACAATACTTTCTGCTCGGTCAAAGTTACCTTGTGCTATCTGTAAATCTACTAAGGCATTATTATAATTGTTCTGGGTAATCATTAAGTCTAACTTCTGCTCTCTTGAAAGGTTATCAAGCTGTCCTTGTATCTGTGAAGTTAGAATTGGTTTACCTAAAACTACGTCTTGTTCTTTAATATCTATAATCTGTTGGTTCTGTAAAGCTGTTCTTAAATCATTTATAACAGTTGAAGCGTTAGCGATAGCTTGGCTCTTTCCTGTTAAGTCAACTGCTTCTCTTGCTCCTTCTTTCACATCTGTTATTCCTTGTCCTAAACCACTTAAAAGATTAGAAATCTTTTGAGACGCTGACAAGCCCTGTGTTGTTTGAGTTTGTCCTCCTGCTGTATTATCACCTGTTTGGGTATTTGATGCGTTAGAAGGCAAATTCTGGTCATTCTGTGCCGTTATTTGGGGGGTCGGTGCGTCTGTTAAGACATTAAAGTCTTCTAAAGCTCCGAACCTGCGTAATACATCTCTAATGCTGCCACCGACTGCTCCACCTTGACCAATCTGTTTAAGTTCGTCTGCTGTGGCTGGGCGACCTAATTTGTATTTAGCTATCCCTTGAACAAAAGCCTCATTAGCTATTCCCTGTGGGGTAGCTTGTTGAATACTTTGGTTGATTTTACCACCAAGCTCTTGACGATTAAAGTCAGCTGTTGTTGGTGCTGTTGTATCTGTTTTAGCTAGGGTAGCAGAACTAACCACATTTGAGGGTGGCTTGATGTCTGTTACTGGTGCTACTGCTGAAAAACCTTGATTGGCTAAATCAGCTTGGCTAAAAGTTCCAAAGTCAGTTTTAAAAGTGTCTCCGACCTGTTCTCCTAGTTTAATTTCTAAGTCTCCTTTTTTGAAGACGTCTCCTGTTTTAATTGCCATATTTTTATATACCCCCAGGGGGTGTGTTAGTCTGAACCCATTACTATTAGTTGTGTCCCAGCTGGGAATGTACCAGATGAAGGTGAAAAATTAATAGAAGTTATTTGGTCTGAAGTATTACTCCAGTCTCCACCAAAAATACCAAGATGGTCTGATATTATACTAAATTGACCATTTAGATATTTCTTTTGAGTTGCTATATTAATTATATCAAGTGAAATAAACGTTTGTCCGTCAGTAGTTATTCCTGTATGTATTCTAATTTCATTTCCTCCTCCGCTTTGGGTTGTTCCACCATTTAAGTTAGAACACCAATTATATCCAGTAGCACTACCATTAAAAGTCATATAAGTGTTAGTTGATGCTGACCTAGTGGCTGGTGATATGAAAACAACTTTTAAATACTTTCTTGCTGTGATTGTCCCACTACTTATAGATGATGCCGCACCACCAAGTGTTACGTCTGCCAAAGAAGTGCTATCACCAACGACTGTCCAACCAGTTCCATCCATATACTTATATAGCTTATCTCCTGAATATGCTTCCTGTTCATACCAGTTTTTTGGTAGATAAGTAGGAGCTGAACTAAACTGGGTTTTAAACTTATCCTTTTCAAACTCGTTACTCTCCAAGTTAATAACACTCTGTTCTGTATTAACAGTGCTATCGTCAGGTGTTATTACTGGTTCTTTTTGTTCGGTGTTATCCATATATATTAATATAATCTAAATCTAAATAAGCTCCGTTAGGTGAATTAAAGACCACTTCTATAAATATCCCATCTGAGTAAAAGTCATCTACATTAAACATTAATTCGTTAGGAATTGATGCGTTGTTAACGGTTTCTGTCCCACCTGCCTGTTTAAGGTTGTTTACTATCACAGTAGCGTCTCCTGTTTGCTGTGGTGCTTCTGATAAAGCTGGGCTGATAGTCCAAGTCTCTGTTCCTGTTCCTGCGTTAGCGATACTTGTGATATAGCTTCGTTCTCCACCTACATTTCCATATTTAAAGCGTAGTTGTAATCCTTCTGTTCCTGTTCTAGTAGCTCCACTAGCATTAACTATTGAAGTAGTTGTTGAGCCTGTTCCTGCTTGGAAGAATTGCCACATAGGGAGTCGCATATCTCCATAGTTTACCTTTACAGTAGAGTTAGCACCATTAACAGCCATTGACTTGTCGTATTTACTATTAAGCCCTAACTCAATCAAACCAACCTTAGTCTTGGAGTTAAGTTTAACATAATACATCATTGAATAGTCAGTACTTCCTGTTTCTAGTAAGGTATTTACACAATTAGCGTGGGTTGCGTCAGAGTCAGCTTGTGAAGATGTTACTATTGTTGAGACGCCAATACTTGATATTAAGTGGTAAAATGAAAAAGTCTTGCTAAATGAAACACCTGAGCTATTACTAGCTGGGGTTAATTCCCAACCACTACCAAAGTTATAAATAGCTGTTCCACCCATTTGCCTATCGTTACCACTGGTTATACCTAAAAAGATTCGTTCATCTAAGTTTAAAATACCGTTATAACTAACACTTAGTGATTCATTATAAGGGTCTGTATCTGGGTATCTAGCTATTAATTTAAGGGTATATCCATCTGTATAATACATTCTAGCTCCAATCATTACTATCCAACCACTAGAATAAGGTGTTATAGCACTAGGTATTTTATCTGTATCTAAAATTGAAAGGAATCCAGGAGTTGAACCATCCCACATAACCAACTTGCCTTTATTTCTAAAATCACAACCTACTAAGATTCTTCCTTGATTAACTCCTATACTTTTAGCAGTTGTATTTGCTGGTAGTTGTTTAGCTGTCGCACTAAAGGTAGTTTCGTCTGTATTAAGAGTAGCTAAATAATCGTTATTTAAAATATAATAGTCATCTCCAAATAAAGCCATTTGTCTAACAGCGTTTGTGTTTAATGTTCCTAAGTCAAACTTAGTATCTACGAAAGCCATTATAATATCTCCTATCGCTGGGGTTGAAGAACCTGCTGAGAAGTTTAGGGTATCGTTAGTAGTTCCAGTAGTTGTTACTGATGTAACTGTAAACTCTTCACCTTTAGTTATATTATAGACTTTGTTTACACCTGTCCCAGTCCCTACTCCTAGTGTTGTAAAGTTGGTATCAGCTACCACCATAGTCGTAGAAGAACCGCCTGTTAATGTCCGTTTATATCCAATTCCTACATATTCTGCTGATGTGTATAAAAGATTTTCATTAGTAGTTGTTGTTATATCTGGGAAGTTTGACCTGCCTGTCCCTACTGGTATTGTATGAATTAAACCTTTACCGTTCCCAACTGCTATTGCGTCAAGGTCAAATAAACCACCAGTGGCATTTATTCCTACTATGTGGTCGTCCAGGGTTGAGCCAGAAGACCAGTCTATCTTAGTCATTCCGTAAAAAGCTGTTAAGCCTGTATATCCTGATGTATCTTCGCTTAAAAGATAGCTTGGATTCCAAGATGAAGTCATTACTGATTGTCCATTTATGTTTCTAGGGGACATTCTTTCTACCATATAAAGACCCTCGTTGCCCATTCCAGCGAACTTGTTTATTGTTAATAGTGGTTTTCCTTCTGCCATATATTTATTGGAAAGGTTTATCGCCTTTCTTATATTCATTAATAGTTATTTGAGACCATAGTTCATACATAGCTGGGTTTTTTACGGATTCATAGTCCCAGTTTCCATATACTAAAGCGTTTAGTTCTTCTGGTTTAGCAAATCTTCCAAACCTTTTAAAAGCTACCCAAATGTTTCTGCCTATCACCCATTCGTGTCCTGATGTTTTTTCCATATTATAACGGTGATATGCCCTACATTTATCCCAGTCTTTGTTTTTAATCTCTGTTCCATCGTATGTATAAAAGAAATAAGGTGCTGGGTCTATTGCTCCCCTGTATCCGTTCTGTAAATCAAGAGTATTGAAGTTCTGGTCGTCTAACCTCTTTAATCCAAAGTGAAGATGTGAACCTGTGGTGTATTTCCCTGTATTATCTGCTAAACAGATTAAATCACCAGCTTTTACCTTATCTCCTTTTTTAACTAAGTTCTTTTTGTTGTGATAATAAATTGTTTTATAGTGTTCTTCTTCGTTAATAAGTGTTACTGATATTCCTCCATCTCCGTCTTTACCTGCGTAACCAACAACCCCATCGTGGGTAGCGTAAATAGGACAACCATCTTTAGCTCTGAAATCAACTCCATTGTGAGCAACTAAGCCCATATCTGTATAAAAAGACAAATAATTAGTTCCAAATGGTTGGACTATAAATATATCTTTTAATGGTAGTCTTAGTTTAATGTTATCCATAGTATAATTGTTGTTATTATTAGTATTATTCCAAAACAGTTAAATATTAGTCTATCCCAATAACTGGGGTCTGGTTCTTGTGAATACATATTACATTTTTATTTTATAAGTCTTGCGGTCTCCAAACTCTGCCTGTTTTCCATCATTCCACTGTTTAACTGGTCGTAGGTAACCATTAACACGTGAGTAACACTCACACTCTGTCCTCTCTATTTGTTTTGTCATACCATTTTATTTAATTTCTTAATAAAGTTTAATGTCTTCATATTCCTTTGATGTCTAAACTTTAGTTTCTTTGTTTTTACTACTCCTTTTTTAATCTTCATACTATTCTAAACAATATTCATAAATATAAATTACTCTAGCGTTAGTTTCACTTATCTTGTCTCCTATATTTTTAAGAGAATAATCTAATACTATACCTTTAATAATTAAGATTAAAAGGATTGTTACAATTACTATTAAAATGTTTTGTATAGTCTTCATTTTACTACTTGTCTTAGTATTGAATACACAACTCCAAGCGTAACAGCTCCTATTAAGGTATATAGAGCCTTCTCGGTAGTCTTAGAAGCATAACGTGAGTCAGCTTTCTCTAAAATTCTCTCTGGTAGACTTGCTAATTCTACTCTGATGGCGGTTAGTTGTTTGCCAAAGTCATCTAGTTTTTCCATAATTGCTCTATGTTCCTTTTTATTATCATCTAGTTCACTTGTGATTCCGTCAATATCCATATTATGTATTTTTCTTATTTACTAATAAATTCATATATTTGTTTTTTAGTGTTTTTATTAAATCCGTATATACTATGAAATTTATAATGGCAATTTCTACAAAGAGTTATCCCATTATCTATATTAAATCTTTTCTTTGGATATTCTGAAAAATTCAATATGTGATGTGGGTTTAATTCAACTCCTCTCTTATTACATTTTTGACAAGTCCAATCATCTCTTTCGTATATTAACTCTCTCCAAAGTTTATACTCTATTTGACTTCTGATACATCTATTTTCATTAGTTATTCCACCCTTCCAATTCCAGTGCTTATCTCCTCCTTCTTCTAATTTTGGCTTTCCTTTTTGAGATAAACTAATATTTTTTCTATGTTCTTCACTATTAGTTTTACCAGTTCTTCCTTTGTGGTTTTTAATCATTTTCTCCTTTGTCTCGTCAGTATGCTTTGAAAAATGACCCATATTAGGATATTTATCTCTATCTATTTTTTTTCCTTTATTCCAAGGGACTCTTTTGTTCATCTTGTTTTGAATTTTTTTGGAAATAATAAGTAAATGCCATTGCTGCTAACATTACGAAGTCTGTTGCTTCTACTTTTCCAAAAGCTGTTAAACCAATTAAGGCTATTGCCATTAAAAGGAATACGATTTTACTTGCTGATTTTAAGATTGTCATATTATTATATTAAAAGTTAAATGCTATCATTGCGTTATCTACTGCCCCACCTGCTTCTGTATAATTAACATCTAAGACCATAGTTGTGTAGTTAATCTCGTCATCACTTTCAGTATCTACTTTGATTAAAAAACCATTATTAGTTACAGTTCCGTCCACTAAATCTTGTATTTCAGAAGGTGTCATTGTTATAACAACACTATCAACTCCGACTGTTGGACTAGCTGGTTGTGTTCCAGAGCTTGTGTCAGTTGTGTAAACATCTGTCGCTGTAAAACCACCTGCTGTTGCCCAACTATTTCCAGTTGAATAAACATTCCAAGTAGCTTCTGACTGAACTAATGTTCTTTTTATTCTATAAGCGTGTATTGTTCTTGCGTTACTTGAATGGTCGGCTGTAATACCAGACATTGTTAAAGTTGCGTCAGTTACAGTAGCATCAGAGGGGATTGATGATAAATCAAACTTTGCCAGTGTCCTATTAGTTACAGCGTCATCATTTCCTTCTCCAACATAAAATGAACCAGTTGCCCCAGTGTAGTAATAATTAGTGGTAGGATTTGATGTCCTGATTAAATTACCAGCAGAAAATGATGAATTATAGTTTGCCATATTATGAGAAATCTAATATTGATGAACCATAAAAGTTAGTCCCATCAAAATAGAAAAATATTAAGTCTGTTCCACTACTTGTTAATGTTGGTGCTGTTCCACCACTCCAATATACTGAACCAGTTTCACCTGCCCAAGTTAAAGTAGCCAATCCACCATTTACAAGTTTAAGAACATAATTACCAACTCCAATGTCAGTAGTATCTAAGGTCAAAGTAATGGTATTAGCTGTTAGAGTAGCTTTTTGTTTTTGGTCTGTTGAGAAATCAACTGAGAAATTAGCTGTCTTACTTCCATTGTCTAATTCTTGTGTAAAACTAGCACTTCCAATTCCTGTTAGGTTTTTATCTCCTACTGCTAGATTGCCAGTTAAAGTTCCACCAGCGACAGTTAAGACATTAACTCCTTCTACTGCTAATACTCCAGCAGCACTTCTGCTTAAAGTAGTATCAGATGCGTGTCCTAGTTCTAAGGTTCCAACTCCTAAAGCTGTTGTTGTGTCGTCTACTAATCCTGTAAGTGGAAGTCCAGTACAGTTTGTAAGAGTTCCTGCACTTGGTGTTCCGATGTTTGGGGTTGTAAAAACTGGTGATGTTCCAAAAACTAAAGCTCCACTACCTGTCTCATCACTAATTACGCCTGCCAATTCAGCAGAAGTGGTGGCACTTAAGTCTGATAACTTTTTTCCACTGTGTATTAGTTTATATCTTGTTGCCATAATATTTATTTAATTACTTCTTCTATAGGTGCGACTTCTTCTATTATTGGTTCTATAACTTTTGCATCTTCTATTGCTTGTAATTCTTCCTTAGCTAGTTTTTCGGCTTCTTCTATTGCTATAGCTTCTAATTTATCAGCTACTATTTTAGCTTTCTTTGTAGCGATATTTGTTTTATCTATTGTAAGAGCCTTTGCTTCTTCTACTTTTGATACTCTAGGAAGAGGAGCAACATATGCTTCATCTTTAAGTTCTAATTCTGCTACTAATCTTTCTATTGTTCTAGGTATATCAAGTTTCTCTTCTGTTGTGAAGAAATGTTCGTGATAAACTGGGTTATTTGTGCTATTAATGCAGATGAATAATGAATCACCTTGCTCTTCGTATCTACTTATTGTATATGTTTGTTCCATATTTTTTTATATTTTAATTAATAATTATATGCTAATCCATAAATCTGTCCCATCAAATTCTATTGCTCCTGCTTCTGGTGTTGTGTTTACTGTACCAGATGTTAATTTAATAGGAGCAGTGCTTGCTGTAGCTGTTCCCGCCTTCAAATGTAAGTAAGCAGTCGGCCCCGTCGTCCCGATGCCGACGTTGCCACCGTTTACTACTAACCTTTCACTATCTGACCCTTCAGAATTAGTTGAGACACTCCAATAACCTTTTGGTGTTCCTGCGGTTGTATCTATAACTTTTCCCCACATATAGGCGTAATTTACTGCTCCCCCCGTAGAGTCATTACCCCTAAAGTCTATTCTGCCTAAAACATCATTAGCCGCAGGTGATGCACTATTACGCCACAAAACTAAATCTGGAGCAGAAGCTACACCTGCATCAGTGTTTTCAATTATCACTTGGTCTGACGTATCCGTGCCTGAAATATGCAACTGACCGCTTGGTGCCGTCGTCCCGATGCCGACGTTGCCTCCCATTAAAGAAGTAATCCCATTGCCACTAATTACTGAACCAACAGCACCATTATTATACAAATGTATAGCACCAGAGTTATAATTTGTAATATCAGCACCAATATATCCTAATGTTGCAGCAGTATTACTAAATCTAATTGGGAAAGCAGTTAAAGCACCACTTGATGTACCAATAATATCTAGTTTATTTGTCGGACTCGTGGTCCCGATGCCGACGTTGCCGTTTATTAATGTCATTATCCTACTACTAGCAACACCTAAATCCATACGACTAGATAAATTTACACCACCTTCAATAAAAGCTTTTGTTGTTCCTCCTTGTTGAAAATTGAGCGTAGGAATTTGAGAACTAGAACTATCATTTATGTTTACTGATACAACGCCAGCACTTTCAACTACAAGTTTTGCCAATGGTGCCGTCGTCCCGATGCCGACGTTACCCTGTGCTGCTGTTGCCCTTGTTAAAACAGTTAATCTTTCAACTCCACTATCGTCAGTAATTCCTAATCTTGCAGCTGAACCTGCTGAGTCAGTCATCTTTATAGAAGCTACTTGCCCATCATTGGATGACCTAAAGTTTATAGTTGGATTAGCTGTATTTAATCTCATATTACCACTAACATCTAAAGCGTGTGCTGGTGCCGTCGTCCCGATGCCGACGTTGCCTGTGCTACTAATCCTCATTTGTTCTGTTAATGCCCCACCATGTATTCTAGTTTTAAAATTTAAAGCAGAAGCATAATCATTATCATTAGCATTTTCTTTAATTCCTGCAATCTGTCCAAATGTGGCAGATGAAGTTCCAGTATAGACACCTCCCAATTGTAATACCCCACCTACACCTAAAGCATAAGAAGTGGTATCTCTTACTCTTATTATTGCACTTGCTCCAGCAACCTCTAACTGTGTTCCCGGACTCGTAGTCCCGATGCCGACGTTAGCGTTCATTAAACTTATATAATCAGTAGCTTCATCATCAAATTGGATTAAAGCTTTACCAGTACCTAGCCCGATAGTTCCAGCGTCACCGACTATTAAACCATTAGAGAAGGTCGGAGTTCCATTTATAACTGTCTGTGGAGTTGTTTGGTCTAGTTTTAATAAAGTATTTTCAACCTTATAATCCAAAGAATTAGTATCAGCTGAACCATCAACGCCTACCTTAGCTTCTAAAGCCTCTAAGATATCATTAGCGTCAGAATGTTGCCCAGCGTGGCTAGGACTATCAAGGTTATTTGATGTAGTTGGATTTGTTAAGCTGTCCAGGCTTGTTGGGTATGTTATTGCCATATTATTTTAACAGATATCTTCTCTCTCTTTATTAGTCCAATCGCTTGAATTAACAGATTTGTTAGAAAATGTTGCTGAATTAGCATCTTTGTTAGTTAATGTTGCTGTATTAGCGTCTTTATTAGTTAAACTTGCTGAATTAGCATCTTTATTGGTTAATGTTGCTGAATTAGCTGATTTATTATAGAAAAATGTAGTTATTCCATTTAAACATTTCTTTAATATTTCTGATACTCCTATATTATCCGTAAGTGTTATAGCAAAACCTTTCAAAAAGGATTCAGTAGCACTTACTGTATCTGAGACAACTTTGCCAATACTCTTTAATAAGCTGTCTGAGGCATTAAGTGTATCTGTAAATATCTTTCCAATTCCCTTAATGACGGTATCTGAGGCGTTTAATATATCTGTATATATTCTAGCGAAAATTAAATAACCATCATACATAACTGAGTTATAGCTCCCACTATCATAATTAATAGTTAATTTAGGTGCATTTACTTGGTCATTTTGAGCTGCTTTAATACTTAATGTAGATTGGCTTCCTGAAGCCCAAGTTGGCTCTGAATTATCATTATCTGATGTCATCCTCATTCCTAATTTTACAATTCCATCTCCATCTAATGCTGTCTGAACAGCTGCTATTCCTGTTGCGTTTAATGTTAAATCTGTATAAGCACCAGTTGATATTGATGATAATGCAGTATCACTAGCATACTTTGTTGTTCCTAATTGACCATAATCACTGTTAATCAATGCTGTGTTAGTGTTAGGAGAAGAGCTAACTAAAGATACTGAATCAGAGAAGTCATCAGTTTTAGAATTAGTGTAAAATGAGAATGTTACTCCTGATACTGTTTTACCAGCTAAAGCAGAAGCATCAAATAACATTATTGCCCTTTTTATCCAAGTCCATTCGTCAGTAGTAGCACTAGCAAGAACACTTACAATGTCTTCTACTTCAGAATCCAAGGCTGCGTCTCCAGCACCACTTCTAATGGTAGACCAAGCTGCCTGAACTGCCCTTCTCACCCAACCATCTACTGATGTAGATTCTGGTGATGCGTCAGGATAGAATATTGAGCTATCTGGTAATACCACTTCATATTCGTCATATTCAGTTGTTGCGTCATCGTAGTTTATCATTTTATGCTCCTGCAAATACAAACTTATAAGTTACTTGTATAGTGCTATTAGCAGTAATGTTTAATACAGCGAATACTTGTCTACCAAGCATTGTTCCAGCACTAGCGTCATTAAAAGCTCCAACTTCTGTTACTGCCGCTGAACCTGTTGCTGTCCATTGTTTTAATAGCTGTAAAGTGTCGTTAGTCTGTGTGGTTGTTACTTGTGATACTGTGGCTGCTGCTCTTTCTAGCCCTGTGTCAGTGATTTCTGTTTCTAAAGCTGTATCTGTGGCTGCTGAGGCTGTTGTTCCAGTTCCAACTGCTAGATAAGTAAAGGCTGTTTTAGAACCTGTGTTACCTACTAGACCACTAATTTCTGCTAATGAAGCGTTAGTAATTGTGTTTTTAATTTTTCTTTTTAATACACCATTAAGTCTTATTTCAATAAAACCTTTGATTGTTGCTGTGTCTTTCATATTATTTATAATTCTTATATGCTCTACTCAATCTTGGTCTTTCGTATTTAGCCCTTTTTGAGTAAAAGTCTATTAATTCATTTTTAAGTATTTCAAGTTCTTGTCTTATTACGTCTCTATTACCTGAGTTCTTAGCCATAGCCCAGTCATAACTAGCTCCTAATGAAAGGATTTTATGGAAAGGTGTGGCAAAGCCAGGTCTTTTAGTGGTATCTGTTGAAGCGAATAGTAAAGGACTTCTTTTAAAGTAGATAGTTAATCCACCAGTAGAGTTATAATTAGGTGCTGAGTATAAGAAAATAGACCCACCTCTAAAATCAAAGTATCTTGGTGTTCCATCTGTGTCTAAAAACTCTGTTAATGCTTGTCCTATATCATTTTGGTCAATAGGGGTTAAAACCTTAGCGTCTCCGTTGCTATCAAGTATTTCTACTCTGTCAATCTCCAACCAGTCTTGGGTTGTTGAAGGACTACCAATAATAACCTTGTAATCTTGCTGTCCGTTTACTAAGTCAGTAGTGGCACAAGGTCTATCTGTTTGATTAGCGTCATCCCACTGCCATCTTCCATCGGCTGTTATAATCCAGCTAGTAGTTTTTAGATACCAGTTATTAATGTTTCTTGTTCTGTCTGCTAGGGTATATTGGGTAGTTCCTACTCCTGTTAGAAAGGTAATGTCCTGTATAAGTCCTAGATTTGTGCTTGTGTCCGAATAGACCATATTTTTAGTAGTTTCCTAGTATCAAAGCTCCACAGAATATCTTATCTCCGAACCTTGCTTTAAAAAACTCTTTATTATCATTTCTTATATTTGGATTTACGAAGCAACAACCAATTCCTAATGCTTCTGTTGCTAAGTATGCTGTTTGTATTACTACCCCTGCGTCAAGATAGGGCATAAAATCTATCTCGCCAGGTGCTTTATAAGCTACTGGGTCAGCAAATAATAGTAATATCTTATCTGCTCTATTTATCCAACCAACACCTCCTACTAATAATCCGCTTAAAATCTCTTTGTCCTGTCTTTCGGTTATCCATTTAAGGTTAATTGCTTTTCTATCGCAACTACTTGGACAAGTTCCTAGTGCTTGGTGTAACTTAAGTGTAACATCAGTAGAGATAGGCTCTCCATTAAATACTCGTTGGCTCTTTCTGTTGTTTAGTATATTAAAAAATCCCTTCTTCTCCTTGTTAGTATATTTAATCTTCTTTCTGGTAATCGGTGTTGTTAACTGTGCTTTCTTTCTAGCCTGATGTTTTTGGTATCTTTCCTGATATGAGTCTAATATATTCTTTTGTGGTTTTCTTAATGTCATAGTCTTGTCTAGAACGCTCTGAGAGGCAATTTAAGGGGTCATACAGCGATGTTTCTGCCAATAAGGTATCAGCGTCCATCTTTCGTAAATTCTTCCGCATATCGCCATTTTTAAAGAGTTCATAATTATCCTCTGTTATCATTCCATATCCCATAAAACAGTTAGTGTCGTGTCGCCAATCTCCGTATATAACTTTCTTACCAGATACAAGTGATTCAATAGCACCTCTGGCATAAGATATGACCAAGTCTGCCTTATCAATGTATTCGTTTATGTCAAATGTCTGCTCATCAAGGGTTATGACGTTGTAGTCTTTAAATACCTCCCTGATAAAGTCTTTTCCTTTAGAGTATGTTGGGTTTGATAGGTATAATATGTTTTTAAGCTCCTTGTTTATCTTAGTGGGCTTAAATCTTTCTAAATCAATGCCATTTCTTATCACCCTTGGACATATATACTCGTTTACCCCTATCCAGTCGTCACCCATTTCTCTAGTAGGTTGTTCTATCGGTAGGAAGTTAGAGTGTGAAGTGAATAGTTTTGGGCATTTAACCTCTTTCCAGAAATTATTATGGTTTATTAGGGCAAAGTCATAGTCCCCTGCTCCACTCTGTACTACTTTTACGCCTAATTCTTCTATTTTATCAGACATTAAGCCTAATTCTTTAGTAAAAACTGTTACTTCGTGTTCCTTGCTAAGCTCTTTAGCCATTGCGTAAGTCCAACTCTCTGTCCCTTGGTAGTTTTTAAGACTTATGTTCGTTAGTAGTATTTTCATTTGCCTCGTCTCTTACCATTTTCTTAAACTCCTCTACTCTATCTAAAATCTCTACCTTACATTCCCCTTTTTCTAAGAATATACTTGATATGAACTCAAACTCATCTAGGTTAAATTTTTGTTTGTCCATTATAACCTTAGTCTTTTCTTTTAGTTTGTTCATTTTGTAGCCTTCCTTGGTTCGTTCTTTGTCTAAGACTACGATTTGCTCATTTAGTTCTTGTATCTTCTTAAATACTATACCTCTTTCTTCTAAGATTGATTTTAATTTGTCGTCTTTAATTGTTTTTAACATAGGTTTAATTTGAATAATAATTTTTTATACCAAGTCCAATGGTTTAATACTCTCTGATAAACGTTTTCTATTGTTTCTTTATCAGCTCCCTTAAATAGTTCTTTCTTTATAAAGTTTACTACTTCTCTAGGTAGTATCTCATTAGGGTTTTCTCCCCCTAGTAGTGTCCAGTAACATATACTTCCGTCTAGTAGAGCTTGTTCCCACATTTCGTGAGAAGTTATACCTCTCCATCTTTTAGCTTCTAATAACTGAAAGTATCTATAAGGGTTTTCTATCCTTGAGAAATCTGGTTTAATTCCTCTTTCTGAAAACTGAGTGAACGCTTTATCTGCTGTAATCATCTTTCTAACACTATTCTTCGGAATAAAATACTCTAATTGTTTTATTTCTTTTGACATAGTTTTTCATACGCATCAGCCCATAAATGAGCTTTCTCGTTAATATTATAGTTTTTAATTACATATTCTCGTGCTTTCTTTCCCATTGAACGTCTTAGTTCTTTATCATTAATCAATCTATCAATCTCTTCTTTCCATTTAGAGTTATCTTTTATCAGAACTCCTATATCTGGTGTTAATTCTTCGTAAGGAGCATCTTTAAAGCTCTGGGCTATAACTGGTATTTCACACATACTAGCTTCTAAGAACTTTAGGTTAGACTTACAAGTGTTAAAGTAATTCTCCTTACGGGGTATTAATAACATATCTAGCTTCATTTCATTTAAGGTGCTTGGGTAGTGTTCTACTTTCACCCAAGGAAAATGCTCTTTCTTAATTGAATCCCAGAAGGTGTATTCATCTTTAAAGATGTGATTTACTTTAGGGTTGTTGGCTCTATGTTTAGCGTCTCCTAGTCCGAATAAGACTAATTCTACGTCATCTCTTTCGCTTAACTCCTTAATAAGACCTTTAATATGTAAGAAGTCATATTCAAATGCTGAACTCCCTACTATACCAATCCTTACCTTAGTCCCTTCATTCCTCTCTGGTGTATCCCAATCATCTGGGTCAATACAATTAGGTAATACGACTACGTTGTCACTTACCTTGCGGTATTCTTCTGCTAGTATCTTAGTAGAAGCTGTTACTAAATCACACTTCTTAGCAAAAGCATTTATACAGTCAATCCTTTCTTGTAATGGGACTGATTCTGCGTCTGGTTTTAACTCTGCTAAGGGGTGGTTATCATCTATATAAAAGGTATCGTCATTATCCATTACTATCTTAGTGCCTTTCTTTTTAAGTATGTCTGCTAAATCGTGAAATTCTTTCACTTCTGGTCTATGAAACACTACTACATCAGCTTGATGTAAGTCTTGCTTTATCTTATCCATACTATCTCTATCGGAGTAAACAGACTGTTTGTCAGTTTTAAATCCGTTAGCGTATGCTGGTATTCTTATGCGAACATAGTTACAACCATCATAGCCACTTCCTAACATATAAATCATCTGTATGTTTTCTTAGTTTTTAACTTCCTCTTCTCCTTTAGTTTGTTCTGGTAGTCTATCTGGTATTGTAATTCCTCCCAAGTCATTTTTAGAGTTGTGGTATTCTTCAATTCCGCCTTCATATTTTTTACCGTCTTTAATAAATATTCTTACCCTTTTAGGGTTTGATGCTAATTGAACTGGCATATTAAAACATATTATAAATTAACTTAGCTCCATCTCTTACTAGGGGGTTGTATCTAGCATTTACACCAAAAAAACTATCAGGTGTAATCTCTTTGTGTTCTGGTAACTCTCCATTATATTCAATGGTCGGTTTAGGAAAGTTCTTTGACTCCTCTACCAGTTTTGTAATTGTTTCTAGTTTTATCATATTACTTTCATTCCTAGTGAAGAAGGGAATTACACCTCTCCACTAAGCAATATATTAAATATTAATCTTTTGCTAAATATTCTATCGCTTTCTTTAAGCTAGGAATTGAATCTTCAAATGCTCCTAAAGCACGATTACATTTATCGCATAGTAGACCTCTTACTTTTTCAGTCTTATGGTCGTGGTCTACACAAAATGTTTTTTTAAACTCAGATTGATGTTTGCTACATATTTTACAACATTCATTTTGATTTGTGAGCATTGTATTATATGTATTCTCATCTATACCATACATTCTTAATCGTCTTTTCATTGAAGAATTCTTGTTATACTTACTCCAATTATCTTTATGCTTAAGATAATATTCTTTACTCCATTTCTTTTTGTAAGCTAGAATATCTTGTTTGTTCTTATCGTAATAGGTT
>Ga0210003_1000773_pt1 | contig 29052 bp, 22 predicted proteins | sample LantaG_FD_182804 | JGI IMG/M metagenome (GOLD analysis project Ga0210003, IMG submission 182804) | Deep subsurface microbial communities from Baltic Sea to uncover new lineages of life (NeLLi) - Landsort_02402 metaG (SPAdes) (version 2) | ecosystem: Environmental > Aquatic > Marine > Oceanic >... | reverse complement strand
GCGGCGTACGAGGTCGCGTACTGGAATACGTAGAAATTCAAATAAAAATGCGGGATGCGCGACCATTTCAGGGGCGTGGAATCATCGAGCTTCATCTCCGGCCCGTAATATTTCCGGGTCAAATCACCCCACAGTTTGGTCAGCATATCCGGCGAAAGCGCCCCGCCTTTCTCCACCGCCTCGTGAATCAGCCGTTCGAAATGGGCGTACATGACCTGGTGGAAATAGGTCCCCATAGTGTTGTCGGCGTAGCGGTTGAGAAGGTACAATTTCTCCTGGTCGTCTTTGGCCTCTTTCAAAAGCAGCTGCAAAAGAAGGCCCTCGTTAAGGGTTGAGGCGACCTCGGCCACGAAAGTCGAGTAGCTCGCTTTGGGGTAGGGCTGGGCGGCGTTGGCCATATGACTGTGCAGGGCGTGGCCCATCTCGTGCGCCAGTGTGAACATGTCCGAAACGGTTTTGTTGTAGTTCATCAGCACGTACGGGTGCACCGAGTAATCCCCGGCGCTGTAAGCGCCGCTGCCCTTGCCAGGTGTCTCGAAGACATCGATCCAGCGCGAGCCGAAAGCGCTCTTCAAAGTCGCGACATATTTTTCCCCCAGCGGCTCGACCGCCTTGTAGACTTTGTCGACGGCATCGTCGTACTCCACCTCGAAATCCTTGTCCGGGAAAAGCGGGCAGAGCATGTCGTAGGGCATGATTTCGTCCAGCTTGAGCACTTTTTTGCGCAGGGCGGTATATTTGTGCAAAGCTTCGATATTGTTCTCGGTTGTCTCGATCAGCGAGCGATAGACCGACTCCGGGATATTGTCGCTGTCCAGGGCGGCGTGCAGGGCGTTGTCGTACCTGCGGGTCTCAGCGTAGAAGATATCCTTGTTGACGGCCGTCGAAAGCGAGGCCGAGAGGGTGTTGAGATGGCTCTTATACGAGGTATAAAACTGCTCGTTGGCCTCGCGTCTCACCCGGCGGTCGTTTGATTCCATAAACTTGGCGTAGCGCTGTTTGGTAAGCTGCACCTCGTTGCCCTTCTCGTCTTTGACGGTCGGATAGGTCAAATCAGCGTTGTCAAGCATGTTGAAGGTGTTCTCCGCGCCGCGGGCTACAATCGAGGACATGGCCAGGATTTCCTCCACCTCGGTGGAGCGGATATGTTTCCGGGAGCGAATCAGCTCCTTAATATAGAAATCGTAAACGTCGGTCTTCTCGAACTTCGCGGCCATCTCGAGCAGCTTTTTCTCGTCGATTTGCAAAAGTTCCGGCTCGACAAAAGCAAAAGCCGTCCCGGCCTGGGAGCTCAACACCGCCGCCCGCTCGGTCATCACCTGGTATTTGGACACCCGGTTGTCGAGGTCCTTGCTCAAAAAAGCGTAAAAATAAATTTTGGAGACGAGCCGGCTCAACTCGCTTTTGGTCTCGAGACATTCGTAGAGGGTTTCCGGCGAGGAAGCCAGCCGGCCCTCAAAAGTTTTGGCGGTGACGACCAAGGTCTGGGCGCGGTTGAAATCTTCCTCCCAGTGGGTATCGGAGGGGTAGACATCCTTGAGGTTCCATTTATAATTGTCGTCGATTTTATCTCTTTGGGGGATAGAGCTGTCGGCGGTTTTGGCGTCGGTCGGCATATTTTTATCCTTTCTTCTTTTATTTCAAAAACTCGGCCTAATATGGGAAATAAATCGCCGAAAGGCAAGCCCGGTTCCGGTGATATGAAAAGCCGTCAGGAACAGAGCCCTGACGGCACGAGTTTGGGAGCAGAGTTCAACTGATATGACAGCTTGGTTTTTGTGGTGTCAGGGGTCTCTCCCTGACACCTTTCTTTTATAAGTCCTTATTGAACATAGTATCTAGTCGACTATTAACAGTCTATGTCGAGGTAATTATGAAAAGAAATAATAATAACGGAATTGCTACAGTTGCAATAAGAGATAACATTATCACAAATGAAAAGAGAAAAACTCCAAAACTATTATGTTTGATAAAAAATATTCTTCTTATAACCAGTTCACACACCCATCCGGAAGTATAAAATATGTTAGTAAGGATAATGTAGGTTGTACATACGGCTAAGAATTTAAAAATAAAAAGAATCTTATCTTGTAAAGGATCATTTTCATGACTAGAGTATAATAACCAGAAATAAAAAATAATCCCGATTAGGCTAGCTGTACAAACTAATATGTTATATATAATTCTCCGTTTTTCCCACCACTTAATAATGTCTTTCGCTGAATATTCTCGTTCGTCTCGCTTCAGTAGGGTCTTGACTTTATTACCTGTAAGCATAATACTACTCAAGTTATAAAGAGTCTTTTGCCCAATCAGGCCAGGTGCTTTTTACAGCAGGAACTCTTCACTATTACCTTATACTATTTCCTTACCCTTCCATCCGCTCGACGCAGCCGGCGATTAAGTCGCGCAGGATCGGTTCGGTGCGCGAGGCCGTGCCGATCACGTCCTCCAGCGAACAGGGGTGCATGTTGTCCGCCAGCCCCATGTCGGTAATTATCGAAAAGCCGAGAATCTTGCTATGCTGATGGTGCGCCGTCATGACCTCCGGGACGGTGGACATGCCGACCGCGTCGGCGCCGAACCCGCGATACATCCGGTACTCCGCCGCCGTCTCCAGGCACGGCCCGGTCAGACCGAGATAGATGCCCTCCTGAAGTCTCACTTTCTGCTTTAGAGCGACCTCCTTGGCCAGGGTGACTAAGCCGCAGTTGTAAACCTCGTACATGTCCGGGAATCGGTCGCCCAGCTCGTTGTCGTTGGGGCCGATCAGCGGGTTGCCGGGGAAGAAATTGATATGGTCTTTGATGACCATGATATCGCCCGGTCGGAAATTGGGGTTCATGCCGCCGGCAGCGTTGGAGACTATCAGCGTTTCCATGCCGAGCGCCTTGAGCACTCGAATCGGGAAAGCGATCTGTTGGAACGAGTAACCCTCGTAGAAATGGAACCGTCCCTGCATGCAGACCACCGACTTGCCGCGCAGGTTGCCGAACAGCAGCCGCCCGGCGTGGGACTCCACCGTCGAGACCGGGAAATGCGGGATTTTGTCGTAATCGACCGTCCCGACCATCTCGATGCCGTCAACCAGCGACCCCAGCCCGGTGCCCAGGATAATGCCTATTCCTGGTTCGAATTTGACCTGGCTTCGAATAAAGGCCACCGCCTCGGCGCGCATTTTATTCAATTCCTCGATAGTATTCATAATTTATCTCCTGCTTTTTAAAATTCTAAGATTGCAAGAGAATATAAGCTACCGACATTTTTTATAAAGGAAAAAAATCGATAAAAAAAACCGGCCCAGAGAGAACAGGTTGAGCCGGCTTATTATACAGGTGGGTATATGTTAACTTTTTTCAGCTTTGTCCATTTCTTCTTCGAACTTGGCTACGACTTCGTCAAGCTCATTGGCCAGATTCCCCGGTTCCGAATGTTGTTCCTTCGGTTTTTCAGCCTCGGGTTTGTCAATGTCGATGGTATTGTGTTCGGTGGGGGTATCCTGGACGTCGGGCGCCAGACTGACCTTGTCGGTGGTGGAATCGTTGTCTTCCGTCTTGGGCTGTTTGGCGATAAAACCATTCGGGACATCCTCGGCCCGGGCGTCGGTAATAGTGACGTTATCAGGCGGGGCGACATCCTTTTGCGGCGGCGTCAGGTTTTCCGCCTGGGCTTCGCCTTCCACTTTTTTTTGGTAGCTCTCCAGCGCCGCGGCCAGTTCCGGGTCGATATTCTTGGGTTCTTCCGGCTGTTCCGGCGGCTCCTCGGGGGCCTCGTCCTTGACCGCGTCGCGCAGCGACTCCGTCATTTCGTCCTGGGGCGCTTCGTCGGATTCCTGACGGGGCGGCTCTACCTCGACAATATTGTCCGCCGCCTTGGCGTCCTCGGTCTTAATAGCTTTGTCTTCGGAAGGTTGGGTGGCGAAAGTTTCGCGCTTTTTGCTTTCGACCTCGGCCGAGTCGGTTATGTCAAGAGATTCCTCGCTGATATCCTTCATATTTTCCGCGGCGGCGATATCTTCGATAAGTTCCAGGTGGGAATGCAAAAGGCCGTGAACTTTGTTGATATAGGATTTTTTGGTCAACTCGATCTTCTGCAACTGGTTTTCGATGTCGCTGATTTGCTTGGCCCGTGCGGCGATCGCCTGTTCCGCCTCGGCTTTGGCCTTCGACAGCATCAACTCGGCTTCCTTCTTGGCGTTGGCAACCGTCATATCGGCGTTACGGCGGGCGTCTATAGCCGCGTTTTTAATGGTATCCTCGAATTGTTTAAGCCCGGCCAGTTGTGATTTTAGGGAATCAATCTCCATCGAGAGTTTTAAATTCTCATGTTTCAAACCCTCGATCGCGTTAGCCACCTGCTCCTTAAAGTTATCCACTTCGTCCTTATTATAACCGCGCATTTGGTTGGGAAATTCATAATTGCGGATATCATTGGGTGATAAATCCATATCTTTCTCGCTTGTTAAAAGTCCACTTTGATAACCCACCATTTGAGTTGTTCGAAATACGAACAGTTTCAAAACGGTACACTTTATAATAATTATCGTACTTTTTCTGGAAAAATTGAGGATGAGACGTAAAAAAAATGGCTCGATTCAAGAGCCTGCGAAAATTAATTGCCCTCAGGACCGCCCTTGAGCCAATCCCTGGTTGGTAATATTATTCTCAGAAATGCAAGGAGTTACGGGTCAATCAGTTCTCCATGGGGCCGAAAATCCCCGTCCCGATACGAATCATGGTCGAACCCTCCGCGATCGCCAACTCGAAATCATCGGTCATCCCCATCGAAAGCGTATCGAACTCGTCGCCGACAATTTCCCGACCTTCTCTGAAAAATTCCTGACACATGCGAAAGGTCCGCCGAATATGTTCCCGGTCTTCGGTCAACGGCCCCACCGTCATCAAGCCGGTTAAATTGATATTGTCAAGATAGTTCACCCGTTTGATAAGCTCAACAGTCTCACCGGGGGCGGCGCCGTATTTCTGTTCCTCGCCGGAACAGTTGACCTCGACATAGCATTCGATAATCCGGTCGATTTCGGCGGCCCGTTGGTTTATCTCCTCGGCCAGCTTGTAGGAATCGACCGACTGGATGACGTCGAACAATTGAACGGCTTTTTTGACTTTGTTGGTTTGCAAATGCCCGACCATGTGAAAGCGGGCAATCTGGCCGACCTCGATGATTTTCGGCTCCGCCTCCTGAAGACGGCTCTCGCCGATATTGTGAATGCCGGCGGCCACCGCCATTTTTATGGCCGCGGCGGGATGAGTTTTGGTAATGGCGACAATGGTTATATCGTCGGCATCACGGTCGTATTCGTCGCAGGCTTCGACAATGCGGCCGTGAATTTCCCTGAGGTTATCTGATATCTCTTCTTTCATCGCTTGGTCGAATTATGGGGAAAATTTTTTAGATAATCAAGGGATTTTTTTGTCGGGAGATAATGGGTGACCGGCGTTTACGGCAGCGACTCAGGCTTCAACCAGGAAGGCCTGGTCCTGCGCTACGGCGGGATTCAAAAGGTCGGGAGAAACGGCGTACGGTTCGGCTACCGGCTGGGTGGTGTTTGGCACCAGTTTCGATTCCAGCTTCTGTACGGCGCCGGTGACCCGGTCGAAGAAATTATCTATTGCCCCCGTCAACTGCGAGGCGGCCGTATCGACCAGCTCACCGGTGAAGCCGAGTTCCGCGGCGGCGGTTTGGAAGAAGCTCTCCACCTCGGCCGTCAGCTTGTCCTCGGTTTGGGCCAGGTAATCCTCGACGGCGTCGAAGAACGTCGCCATCATGTCCGGGGTGCTCTTCTCGGCCAGGTTGCCCGCCGCGTCAAAATAGCCGTTCAGGGTCTCCGGCGTTTCGCCGGCCATCTGTTGGGTCTGGACGTTGAACCGCTCGGCTAGAGCGAAGCTGAAGCGGTTGTCGAGGCGGTAGCGGAAAGCGATTTTGTTGACCGCCCGGCGATGATTGCCCTGCACCTTGATGTTCAAGGAACGGCGGATATCGGTCGCCTCCTTGTAGAACGACTGCAGGGCGAAATCCTCGCTCTGGACCTTGAATTGCCCAACCTGGCGGCTGCGCGCCCGGGTGAGATTTTTCAGCATGGCTTTTTCAGGGTCGGCTTCGTCGGTCAGGTTGGTCTCAACCGTCTGTTTCCCCTTGATATCGAAATCCGCCGAAAGACCGAAACCGGCGGCGGCTAAAGATTCCACCGCCTCGGTATCCCCCTCGGACAACGACCGGGCCGTGCTCATGAACGCGCCCAGGTTGAAACTCAAATCGAGCTTGTAATCCAGGCGGGCCTGTCTTTTATAATAATAGGTGCCGTCCGGCTTGACATCCACCGCCGGCTGTTCGTTATCGGTCGTTTTGGTCTGGTCGGTTGAAGTTTCGGTATTTTCCGGAAGGGGCTGGTTCGAAGGTTCGTAGCGGTCGGTGACTTCGGGCTGTACCACCGGTTGCACCGGCGGCTTGTAGGTGGCATTGCCGGTTCGGGGCGAAAAAGCATTCTCGGTCTGGTGCCAGTTGGCTCTTTCAAGATAACGTTGCGTATATTCACCGGCGATTGACGCCAGCAGGTCGGAAAGCCCCATTAATATGTCCCTCTGTTTAAGTGCTTTTAGTGCTATTATTTTTATCGGTTCTTTTTAGAAATCCCCGAGCCTGAAATTTCTATTTCTTGTTAAATAAATTTCTTTTGTTGCTATCGTTTGGTGTTGAGAGTATAAATAACACTATGAAAAAAGACGGTATCCTGACATGGGTGGAGTTGTCGAAGTCGGCCCTGGTCAACAACGTAAAAACTCTCGCCCGGATGGCCGGCGGCCGGATGACGGCCGTTTCGGTCAAGGCCAACGCTTACGGTCACGGTCTGACGGAAATTGTCGGTCTACTCAAGGACATGGACGAGGTGGCCTACCTGACGGTGCATTCCCTGGAAGAAGCCGTCGCCTGTCGAGAAAGCGGCTGGAAGAAAAAAATCATGGTGCTGGGGCCTCTCCCCCTGGTCGGTATAGCCGCCGTAATCGAATACGATTTGGAACCGGTGGTCTTCACCCGCGAGGCTCTCGCGGCCCTGGGGAAAATATCCGACAAAATGAAAAAGAAGGTCCCGACCCACCTGAAACTGGAAACCGGGACCCATCGCCAGGGCATCACCGAAAAGGAACTGCCGGCCTTCGCGGCTCTCTACCAAAAATATCCTTATCTTAAAAAACCGCTCGGCGCCAGCATGCATTTCGCCAATATCGAGGACACCACTGTTCATGAATACGCCGAGTACCAGCTGAAGAATTTCAACCGGCTGGTTAAGATGATGGCGGGACTGGGCATAAAACCGAAAATCCGCCATACCGCCTCCTCGGCGGCTTTGATTCTTTTCGAACATACCCGCTTCGAACTGGTCCGCCCCGGTATCGCTGTTTATGGCCACTGGCCCTCGAAAGAGACATATCTTTCTTACCGTCTCGAGGGCGGGGCGAACAACATCTTCCAGCCGGTCCTGACCTGGAAAACAAGCGTAACCCAGATTAAAGACGTCCCGGCCGACAGTTTTATCGGTTACGGCTGCACCTATCGTACTACCACCCCCACCCGGTTGGCGGTGCTGCCGGTTGGTTATTGCGACGGCTACGACCGGGCTCTTTCCAACCGTGCATATGTTTTAATAAAAGGTCGGCGGGCTCCGGTACGGGGACGGGTTTGCATGAACCTGATGATGGTGGATATCACCGATATCGGGGGGGTCAAACTCGAAGACGAGGTGACTTTGATAGGCCGCGACGGCTCCGAAAGGATTACCGCCGAACAACTGGCCGATTGGCAGGGAACGATCAATTATGAGATTTTGTCCCATATTTCACAAGCTTTATCCAGAAATGTCATAAAATAAAAAACTCCTAAATTCCTCCTATATTATTTATTGGCAAAGAGATAAAGATTTTTGGCAATTCTTTTATGGTTAAATTTAAAAAATATTCTTGACATAAAAAGGGGTAGAAAGTATTATTTTGTGAAGGTTTTCACATAAATAATGGCACTGCTGTGTCTTTAAGGTTAAAGGAATAATGGAACCGACAGCCAAGTTAAACAAAAAAAGGATTTCTGAATCAACAATTCACCGCCTGTCGCTGTACTACCGTACCCTCTCCCTGTTGGAAAAAGAGAACTATGAAACGGTGTCTTCGAAGGAACTGGCCAAGCGTGAAAAATTGACGCCCGCCCAGGTCCGCAAAGACCTGTCGTTTTTCGGCACTTTTGGCACCCGGGGGCTGGGCTACCCGGTTATCGAGCTGAAAAAACAGATTGCCTCCATCCTGGGTATCGACCGTCAATGGCGGGTGGCGCTGGTCGGGGTAGGTAATATCGGCTCCGCCCTGGTCAGCTACAAGGAATTCTCCCGCCAGGATTTTCATATCGTCAAACTTTTCGACAACGACCAGCGCAAAATCGGCTCCAATCACAAGGGTATTATTATTTCCGACATCAAGAATCTCGAGACCGAACTGCAGGAAGCCAGGATTGAAATCGTCATCGTGGCCGTCCCGGCGACGGTGGCCCAGTATATCGTCGATGATGTCGTCAAAGCCGGCATCAAGGCTATTTTGAATTTCGCCCCGGTAAATTTGAAAGTGCCCGACGATGTTTATGTCCGCAACGAAAATATGTCGATGGAGCTGGAATATCTTTCATTCGCCATGGTCAACGAGCACCCCAAGAAAAAAGTAAAATAGCCTTTACGGCCTTCCTGAAAACATCCGAAAAAACTTCTCTTATCTGTTCATTTAAAATTTGTAATATTTCTTCCAACCGCTAATTTGAGTTTAAGAAATTTGCTTCTTTGTTAATTTGCCGGTTCTAGGTAATACCGAAAGCGATTTCAACCAGCCCCCCCGAATGTCAGTTCGACTTAAATATTCTTTTCAATAATTTAATAAAGATTTTCAAGCCCCGGCTGTATTCTATGGGGAAAAACCCACACTGAGGGCGCCCAACCGGTTCCGGCAGGTTTTGTCAGTATGTTATGTTGTTGCCGGGCATGACATTGTCTGGCGGCACGGGTTTTGATGTAATTTTCCCTGGAACAGTTAAAAGATTAAGGAATCGGAGGGTTTATGCTGAAGAAAAATTTGACAATAATAGTTGTTTTGGTATTGATGGTCGGCGTCGGAGCGGTAGCGGCTCTGGATAAGGCGCAGCCGTCTCACTATGCCGATCAGGCGCCTCAATTGGTTAATTATGTAAACGAGACGCTGAGTAATCTCAAGCACCATATCGACCTCTGGCATGACGCCAATTTGAAAGGCGACCAGGAAAAGATTGCGTTGTATGAAGGTGGTCTCAACGACATAATTGGCGACGATATCGCCCAGGGCAAAAAGACCGTCCGCAGTTTCGCGCAAATAGCGGTTCTGGAAAGTATGTCCGAACCCCGGGAGGGAGACCAGGCTGAATTGGCGAAGAACCCGATCAGGTCCAACGAGCAATTTAAAAGCATGGTTACCAATCTCAATTCCAAAAAGAAACTGGCGGAAGCTGTCCGCAAGAGCAAGGCTTTCAGCAACAAGTATCGCCTGCTGGGGGATTATGTCTATCTTTTGCAGCAGGAGTTGAAAATTGTCAAGGTTGAGCTGGCCAATGAAGAGAGTGATGAAAAGGAACCGGAAAAATAGCTAAAAACGGGTTGGTGGAATAAATTAAAATCCCCTTCTTTTAGCTTGACCCCTCTCGCCGGGCGCCGTCACGTTCCCACTGTGACGGCGCTCTTTTTTTATGTCTGGGGATTTATGACTTTTTTCAAAAAAGCCCCGGTGTAGGAGTTGTCGTTTTCGGTGACCTCTTCAGGTGTGCCGGTGGCGATTATCCGCCCGCCGTCGTCGCCCCCCTCGGGGCCGATATCGATTATATAGTCGGCGGTCTTGATGACGTCCAGGTTGTGTTCGATTACCAGCACGGAATTGCCGCGGTCCACCAGCTCGTTTAAGACCTTCAAAAGCATCCGAATATCCTCGAAATGCAAACCGGTGGTCGGCTCATCGAGAATATAAAGCGTCTTGCCGGTGGCAATCTTGGAAAGCTCGGTGGACAGCTTGACGCGCTGGGCCTCGCCGCCGGAGAGAGTGGTGGCCTGCTGCCCGAGATGAATATAACCCAGCCCGACACTGGCCAGGGTCAGCAGCTTATTTTTTATGCGAGGAATATTTTCAAAGAATTTCAGCGCCTCGGCCACCGTCAAATCCAGGATATCGGCGACGTTTTTGCCTTTGTAGGTTACCTCGAGCGTTTCCCGGTTGTAGCGTTTCCCCTTGCAGACCTCGCAGGGAATATAAACATCGGGCAGAAAATGCATCTCGATTTTGATGATCCCGTCTCCCTGGCAGGCTTCGCAGCGTCCCCCCTTGACGTTGAAGGAAAACCGCCCCGGCAGATAGCCCCGAACTTTAGCTTCCGGCAGCGAGGAAAAAAGCTCCCGGATGGGCGTGAACAGCCCGGTATAGGTAGCCGGGTTGGAGCGCGGCGTACGGCCGATAGGCGATTGGTCGATACTTATGACCTTGTCGATATTCTCCAGCCCCTCGACCCTTTCGTAAGTCAGGGGGGTTTTACGGCTGTTGTAGAATTTTTTGGCCAGGATGCGGAAGAGAGTTTCGTTGATGAGGGTGGATTTCCCCGAACCGGAGACGCCGGTGATAGCGACAAAAACGCCCATGGGAATAGTCACGTCGATATTTTTCAGATTGTTGCCGCGGGCGCCGTAAAGTTTCAGCAGGTTGCCGTTGTAAGTACGGCGGAAAGCCGGCGTCTCGATTGTTCTTTTGCCAGCCAGGTATTGACCCGTCAGCGATTTGGCGCACTTCATGATTTCCTTGGGCGTCCCGCAGACCACTACCTGGCCGCCGTGGATGCCGGCCGCCGGACCGAGGTCGATGACGAAATCGGCCTGCTCGATTGTCTCGCGGTCGTGCTCCACGACCAAAACGGTGTTGCCGATATCGCGCAGTTCGGTCAGGGTGTTAAGGAGTTTCCGGTTGTCGCGCTGATGCAGGCCGATCGAGGGTTCGTCGAGAATGTACAGAACCCCTACCAGCCGCGAGCCAATCTGGGTGGCCAGCCGGATACGCTGGGCCTCGCCCCCCGAAAGGGTAGCCGCCGCCCGGCTCAAAGCCAGGTAATTGAGGCCGACATCGCATAAAAATTCCAGCCGTTCGCGAATCTCCTTTAAAATCTGCCGGGCGATTAACTGCTGCTGTTTGGTCAACTTGATATTTTTGAAAAATTCCCGGGCCTGCTTGATGGACATATCCGCCACGCTGTCGATTGTCTCCCGGTCGATAATCACCGCCAGGGCTTCGGGGCGAAGCCGAGCCCCGTGGCAGACGGGACAGTCCGTTATCGACATGTAATGTTCGATCCACTGCCGCACCCCTCCCGATTCGGTCTGTTTGTAACGCCGGGTCAGGTGCGGGATGACGCCCTCGAAGGTTGACTTGTACACTCCCGAGCCTTTCCCCTTGGCCGAGAGATGTTCGTACTCGAACGTAATCTCTTCCCGGCCGGAACCGTGGAGAATGACCTCCCGGACTTTTTGGGGCAGTTTCTCGAACGGGGAGGAGAATTTGAACTTGTAATGGTTGGCCACCCCTTTGAGCATATAACGATACCAGTTGGACATATTGGCCCCGCCCCAGGGACTGATGGCGCCATCGTTGATGGACAGGTTCGGGTCGGGAATGACCAGCTTGGGGTCGATTTCCATTTTTTGCCCCAGGCCGTCGCACATCTTGCACGCCCCGAACGGGGAGTTGAACGAAAACATCCGCGGGGTGGGTTCCTCGTAGCTGATATTGCAGTTAAGGCAGGCGAACTGCTCGGAAAAGAGCAAATCCTTGTTCTTGATATTTATCAAAACCGTACCGTGAGCCATTTTCAGGGCGGTTTCGACCGAGTCGGCCAGCCGCCGTTTGGACTTGCTTTTCACCACTAGGCGGTCCACCACGATTTCGACCGTGTGTTTCTTCTTTTTATCCAGTTCGATATCCGAATCGGTCTCGACCACCTCGCCGTCGATACGCAGCCGCACAAAGCCCTCCTTGACGGCGTTCTCGATAATCTCCTTGTGCTCCCCCTTCTTGCCGCGCACCAGCGGCGCCAGCACCATCAGGCGGGTGCCCTCTTCGAAAGACAGCACCGAATCGACAATCTGTTCCACCGTCTGCTGGGTAATCGGCACGCCGCATTTGACGCAGTGGGGCACCCCCACCCGAGCGAACAGGAGCCGCAGGTAGTCATATATTTCCGTTATCGTTCCGACCGTGGAGCGGGGGTTTTTGGACACCCCCTTCTGCTCGATGGATATGGTCGGCGACAACCCATCGATAGAATCGACATCGGGCTTTTCCAGCATCCCCAGAAACTGCCGGGCATAGGTCGAAAGGGATTCCATATAGCGCCGCTGGCCCTCGGCGTAGATGGTGTCAAAAGCCAGCGAGCTCTTGCCGGAACCGGACAGGCCGGTGATGACCGTCAGGGTGTTGCGGGGGATCCGGGCGTCGATATTCTTCAGATTATGCTCCCGGGCGCCCCTTACATGCAGGTACTCCTGGTTGGTTTTATTGCGCGTACTGTTTTTTATCATATCTACTCCGGAACCGCGAAATATAAGTAATTTATTCCTGAAGATAAAGATGTATTTGAAAGTTGCTGATCACTTTTAACAAAGAAACAGCAAAAACAAGCCTGTCGGCATCGTATTATATTCGGGCCGGGGCGCCCCGCGCCCGGTCGGGTTTTGTAACTTTATGGCCGATAAGGGCTAGTAAAAGAGCTTGACATCTTACGTCACTTAAATTATAAAGCGACATGACTCAAGACAAACATCAGGAATTTTTCGACCGCCTGGCCGACGAATGGGACCTTCATTTCACGGCCGAGGACTTGGAACGCCTTTCTCACCTGGTCGACGACCTGGGCGTCAGGGAGGGGATGGATATCCTGGACCTGGGCTGCGCCACGGGGGTGCTTTTTGACCTCTTGAGGCGGCGGGTCGGCCACCAGGGCACGGTTACCGGGGTTGATTTTTCACTGAAGATGGCCCAGAAGGCCCACCGCAATTTCCCTTTCGAGAACGTCAATGTCGTCGATGCCGACGCCTTGAACCTGCCTTTTTCCGATAAAGTGTTCGATATGGCGGTGGCTTTTTCCTCTTTCCCCCATTTTGCCGACAAGAAGAAAGCCCTGCAGGAGGCGCACCGAGTTCTAAAGCCGGGCGCGGTCCTGTATATCATTCACCTGGTATCTTCAAAGAAAGTGACCGAGATGCATCACAAGATCGGTGGTACCCTGGCTCACGATGATTTGCCTTCCCCTGAGGAGCTGGTGCCGCTTTTTAGAGCCTGCGGTTTCAAGCAGATTGAAATCGAGGAGCACCCCAGCCTCTTTTTAGCCTCGGCTGTCCGCGAATAATAATCTCAGGTCCATTGTATTTCCAGAGATTCCGGTAAAATCAGTCTTTGAAGCCTTCGGCGGTATGGGAACCGTCGCAAAACGGCTTGGTCTTTGAATGCCCGCAGCGGCAGAAATGCAGTTTTCCCTTTTTATTCTGGCTGGTGCCGTCGGCCTTGATAAGCTTGACCTCGCCGCACTCCACCTGCAGCGGCCCGTTGGGTATGACGGTGATTTTTACTTTGTCATCGGCCATCGTCTTTTTTCTCCTCTGAAAAATATTTTAACAAGCAGTCTTATGGAATACGAATATAAAAGGAATTTAAGGGGAGGAAAAAGTAAAAAAGGAAACGTTTAAAGCAGGGTATTGAGCAGCTTTTCGATATCGGACATCATCAGCGGTTTGCCCAGGAAGCCGTCGGCCTTGATATTGTTCGGGGTATCTTCAAGGTCGTTGACGCAGTAGCCGGAAATCAGCACCACCGGCATTTTGGGATAGCGGTCCTTGACCTTCTCCAGAAGTTCCAGACCGGTCATGTTGGGCATGCGCATGTCGGTGATGACCATCGAGAAGTCCCCCTTCTCCAACTCGTTCAGGGCCTCGTTACCGTCGGAGGCGCGTACCGACTCGAAGTCGAACACTTCCAGCATCTCCTGGAGCAGGGATGACATGTTCGGATTGTCGTCAACTATTAATATCTTCTTACCCATAAATCTCTCATATAAAATTATCGGCAGGAATATTCTAAAGTTTATCTATAATTTTGATTATGGGCAAAATGGTCATAACCTACGACAATTTCTGTCTTTAAAGCGGGAATACCGGTATTATCCAGGGCTGAAACGGCCAGGGCCTTGTGTTCGTTATCGGGCGGCAGGATAAAATTCGGGCAGGCGTCTAACTTGTTGTAAATCATAATACAGGGGATGGCGCCGGCGCCTATCTCGGACAAAACCTGTCTGGTTTGGTAAATCCGTTCGGGGTAATTATCTTCAGAGCAATCTACGATATGAAGAAGCAAATCAGCCAGCGAGACCTCCTCAAGGGTCGATTTGAACGACTCCACCAGCTGGTGGGGAAGTTTTTTGATGAACCCGACCGTGTCGGAAAAGACGATTTTACAGGGATAGCCGGCCGACATCACCCGGGTGGTCGAGTCCAGGGTGGTGAAAAGCTTGTCGGCGGTCTGGACCTTGGCCTTGGTCAGGATATTGAACAGGGTGGATTTACCGGCGTTGGTATAGCCTACCAGGGCCACCTTGAAAAGCTCGTTTCTCCTTTTGCGCTGGACGGCGCGCTGGACCCCCAGCTTTTCGAGTTTCTTTTTCAAAATGGCGATTTTGGTGTGGATTTGCCGGCGGTCGATTTCCAGCTGGGTCTCGCCGGGCCCCTTGGCCCCGATCCCGCCGTACTGACGGGAGAAATGCACCCAGGCGCCGGTCAGGCGCGGCAGGGTATATTCCAACTGGGCCAGTTCCACCTGCAGGCGGGCGCTGGAGGTGCGCGCCCGGGTGGCGAAAATATCGAGTATCAGAATCGGCCGGTCGATTACCTTGCAGTTCAACTCCTTTTCGAGGTTTCGCTGCTGGGCCGGGCTCAAGGTGTCGTCGAATATCAGGCAGTTGCCGCCCAATTCCTCGAGCATGTCTTTTAATTCCGCCACCAGTCCCCGGCCGACATAAAAAGCCGGGTTGATTTTGTTCCGAACCTGAATCCGCCGGCCGACCACTTCCGCTCCGGCCGTGAAAGCCAGTCGACTGAGTTCGTCCAGGGATTCCGCGACTTCCTGTTTTTTACGGGAGTTCAAAGCCAGGCCGACCAGGATCGCCCGTTCTATTTCCTTTTTGTCATGTTCGATGACCATATATTAATAATACGCAATAAATCCTTTTTTTTCAATTCCATTTAGCGGCGTATCGCGCGGGATTTCCCGGCGGTTTTGATTCCGAATAAAATAGCGGGGCCTTATAAAAAGCCCCGCCTCGGATAATTATTGAAACAAAATAGTTTATTTCTTTTTAACCTTGTCCTTGGAGAGCATACTGTAAAACTCGTTGAAATACAGTGCCACCGGTTCCTGGGGCAGGGGGCCAATCGAGAAACTGCCGCCCTCGCCGGGGACCGTCACCCGGTGAAACGAGGACTGGCCGTCGGCGTTCTCGACCCGCATGATAACCGGCAGGTCGTAATCGGCTCCGGTATTTTTGGTTTTTACCAAGGCGCTGATATAATGTCCGTCCTCTTTTTTATCGATTTTGTAATCGACTTCATATTCGGGAATATCCCGGTCGTAGAGCCATTTTTTGAAGAACCAGCCGAGCGGTTGGCCGTAATGTTTTTCGGCCAGCGCGATGAAATCGACATTGGTGTAAGGTTTGTTGTTGCTCAGGATTGAAAATTCGTGCAGGAATTTCCAGAAGGTTTTGTCGGAGTGGTTTTCCAGGTCATACATTAAATAGCGGAGCATGTGTATGACCCAGGCGCCCTTGTTAAGGCGCAGCTGTTCGTTGATCCTTCGGGTGGCGGCCAGGGGCAGGTCCTCCCCCTTACTGCAGGCGACCAGGAGCCGGTCGCGCAGGTGGAGGAGTTCGGTATAGTAAACGTTGGCGTCATCGAATGCCGCCTGCAAAAGCATCAGCGTCAGGTAAGCCGGGGTGGCGTCGGTCAGCCATTTTTCCCGGTAGCTGGCCGGCTGCATGAGCGAGCCGAACCACTGCCGGGCGGCCTGGAAACCAGCCTCGGTGTAAAGCCCGCCGGTTCCTTCCAGGGCACAGAAAACCTGGGGCACCTCAAGAAGGCCGGGCATGCTCAGGCCCTGGCGGACGGTATCCTCGGGGTAAACGTAAATCTCGAACGTTCCCGGCGGCATGCCCAGGCGATTGCTCAGGAAATCGAAAGCGTCCCGGGTGGTCTTCTGGAAAATATCCTCGGGGATATAACACTGGTAATTGGTTTTGTTTATCTCTTTAGAATTGAGGAAATTCAGCATCAGGCCGACATCGCTCACCATCGGGATGGTGTCAAAACCGGAAGCGTACGGCTGGAAATAAAAATGTTGAAAAGGCTGCATCGGGTTGGTGTTGAAAATCTGCATATTGCTGCCGTTCGGGCTGTAGGCGCTCATGCCCGGCATGACGTAGTTGTAGCCGTTGGGCACGTAGAACGTCAGATTGTGTGGGGTGGCTTTCGGGTCGGCCACGAAGGGCAGGAAAGACCGGTAGTCTTTGCCGCCGTAGCTGAAAGTGAAATTAAGGGTGTCGCCCTTGCGGTGGTATTCGGGAAGAATCAGCCCGATGAAATTAAAATCGTTGCGCCGCCAGCAGTCAACCGGCCGGTCGTTGTAATAAATAGCGTCGCATTTCAAGTTGTAATGCAGGAATAAAGAGACGAACCGCAGGCTGTCGGCGTTGACCAGCAGCTTGACATTAATTCTGGTGCTGTCGATCCGCCGGCCGTCCATGCCGCCCATGTAAATATTACCCTCGCGGTTAAGCAGGGTGGTCGGGTAGGGAATGTCAGACATGCGGCTGTCGTCGTAAACGCTGTTCTCGAGACGCTGAAAAACCGCTCCCTCGCAGGTCACCATATCGCCGCCCTCGTGTTCGTAGGAGACAATCACCTGTTCGGGGCGGTTGGGGTCGAAATTGAAAACATAGCGCTTGAAATCCACCCAGAAATAGCCGTCCTCACCCCGCTCGTAAACCGAACGCAGCAGTTGAAAATAATTGTCGTATTCATGGTTACGATTGGGCTTGAAAAAGAACTCTCCCTGGGCTTTTTTGGCAATATTGAAATTCTTCCAGGATAGTTTCTTTTCCTCGAAAGTAAATTTTTCCCGCAGTTTTAAATCGAAATCGTCGGCCATGCGAATGAAACAGACGTCGAAGGTCTCGTCGACCACCGTATCGCCGGCGCACCACAGCAGGTTGTTACTTTCCAGGTGTGAGGGGATTTCTATGTGGGCTTTTCCTTTGCCGATAAAAATAGCCGTGGTCGGCCGACCCTCGATATATCTCAGCATATGGATAATACCTTCTTCGAACGTGAAGGTGGCCACGTCCTTGCGGTAAACGAAATCCTTGACCTCGGCTATTTCCCCGGGATTGTTTAACAGGTCGAGGTCAACCAGGGCATAATTGTCCTTAAATTCCCGCAGGAATTCCGACTCGGCCGAAACCGTGACGGCCAGCAGAACGGTTATTATAAAAACAAATAAAATTCCCTTAATTTTCATAACGGTCCTTCTTTTTTTATTTTAATAACGAATCTTTTATCGGTATTATTCAAAGCTATTTATTGATAATATGTTTTATTATTCTTATAAAGTTGTCAAATTTTCTATTCATATTCGTTTCCACTTGTACGAAATAATACCCCGGGTGGTTGCCCCAGACTTTTTTCAGGGCGTTTTCAATCTCCATTGCCTGGTCGATGGTTTCCTTGCGGATATCGTCGCCGGCGAAATATTTTTCCCCCAGGGCGGCCGCGGAGCCCAGGTGAATGACCGCGTCATAACGCTTATACTCGGTTTCCAGGGTGGTGCCGATTATCGCCATGACATCCGGCTGGTACGCCAGGGCGTCGGCCGTGCCACGGTCGGTAATGATGTCCTTATCACTTAATTTATCCTCCTGTTCCCGTTGAGCTAAATAAATCCGCCGGTGCAGTTCCCGTTTGTCCTGGCAAAGTTGCGGTTTTGCGGCCAGAAAATGCCGGGCCTGTTCCTCCAGAAAGGCAAACCCGCTCAACTCCGGCAGGGTTTTCAGGCGCTCGAAAAATTCGGTCTTGCCGGAGGCCGGCCCGCCCGTTATGACTATTTTGACACCCATGAGTTAATAAAAATGTATTGCCGGGTATTGGTGCTGTCAAGTTTATTAACTATATTGCTTTCGACAATAATTAACCTTTATACCGACGGAATGAAATGGATATTAATCAAATTCAATCATATTTGTGCGAACACGGTTTCGACGGCTGGTTGCTGGCCGATTTCCACGGCCGTAACGATGTCGCCGTGGCCTTTCTGCAACTAACCGGCATCGTCACTCGCCGCTCGTTTTATTTTATCCCCGCCGAGGGGGAGCCGGCCGCCCTGGTCAACCCCATCGAGGTCGAGAAATTCAAACACCTGACAGGGCGGAAGATTATCTGCCGCGGCTATAAAATGCTCGAAAGCGAGCTGGCGCGGCTTTTGGCCAGCCATAAACGGGTCGCCATGGAATACTCCCCCCTGGGCCGCCTGCCCTATATCGGTCTGGTCGAGGCCGGGACGGTCGAACTGGTGCGAAGTTTCGGGGTGGAAATAATTTCCTCGGCCGACCTGGTGGCCGCTTTCCAGGCCCGCCTGACCGACCGGCAAATCGAGGCGCACCGAAAGGCGGCCGTCAACCTGGTGAGAATAAAAAGCGATGCCTTTAACTTTATTGCCGAAGCTCTCAAAAAGGGAAGCGACATCGACGAATACGATGTCTGCCGGTTTATTCTGGACGCCTTCGAAAAAAACGACATGACCACCCGGTTCGGGCCGAATTGTTCGGTCGAAGCCAACGCCGGCAACCCCCATTACGAGCCGACCGCAAGCGTCCGGGCCCCGATTAAAAAGGGGCAGCTGGTTCTGATTGACATGTGGGCCAAAGAAAAATCGACCGACGGCGTTTACGGCGATATTACCTGGATGGCCTTCGCGGGAACGAAAGACGAGATTCCCGAACGTTACCGGCGCATTTTTGAAACCCTGGTCGAGGCCCGCGATACGGCGGTAGCTTATCTGAAGGAACATATCGGTTCTCGCGAGGTGTACGGCTTCGAAGTCGATGACGCCTGCCGCGGGGTGGTCGAAAAAGCCGGCTTTGGCGATTATTTCACTCACCGCACCGGCCATTCGATTACTTCCTCCGAGCACGGCCCCGGGCCGAATATAGACAATCTCGAAACCGAGGACCGCCGCCTCTTGCAACCGGGGCACCTGTTTTCGATTGAACCGGGGATTTATTACGAGGACTGCGGCTTCCGTACCGAAATCAACGTCCTGATTACCGGGCACGGTCCGGAAGTTACCACCCTGCCTTTGCAAACGGAAATAACGGCGCTGTTTTAATGTATATCACCGATGACATAATCGAGAAACTGGCCGAACAATACGGCCAGCCGCAAAGCTGGCGCGCGAGCATGTTCTGCTACCCGGACGAGTTCGAGATGATCCGCGCCTCGCAGAAAGACGGCCGCAATCACGATGTCACGGTATACATAATGAAGGCTGATAAAATAGTCGTTAACGCCAAGCACTTCTACCCGCCCGGTCTGTTCCGGGCGCCCTCGGGCGGTGTCCACAAAAACGAGGATTTCCATGATGGAGTATGCCGGGAGATACGCGAGGAAACCGGCTGCGAGATGAAACTGAAGCGGTTCCTTTTGCATACCGAGGCAACCTTTTACCGCCGGGAACCCGGCGGAAGAATAATAACCGATGAAACGGTTCAATGGCGGTCGCTAGTGTTTTCCGCCGATTATGCAAGCGGCGATTTCAATTTCAGCGACCACCATGAAATCCGCGAGGTTTCCCTGGCCGATTGGGAGGATTTCGAGCGCTTTTCACACACCATGCGGATGACGGCCATCGGCGGCTTTCATTACCGCGCCGCCCTCCACGACCGGGTGCGGCAGATTCTCTTTGGGGCGTAAAAAACTTATCCACGGAAGATTTGAGTAAATTCCCCGTAAGCTTTTACGGGTGTGTTGATTACGGCAAAATGGGTTCGTTTTGTTATTTTTAGGGGTTCCCTTTTATTCTTTTTCTCTTTCTTGTAGATATTCTCTTTTGAGATTCTCTTCGCCTGATTTAACAATGATTTATGTCTGTAAAACCTCCTTTTCTATTAAATACCTTTTAAATAGTAGGAATTTGTAATTATCACAAATTATCGCCCTCCCTTGACAACTAATTCTGTCAAAGTTATTATGGTTTCGAATTACAGGGAATACAAGCATTGAGTATAGATATTATTAGAAGCGAAATCGGACTGGTGATTTTGAAATGAACGCAGAGCGTTCGGGATTGCGTTCCAACGCGGAGCGTGGGAACGAGGTGAACAGGTCTATCAACTGCCGTGAGCAACATAACAAGAGTTCAGTCGTCCACATTCTTGCGGGTTTGATTATCCGACCTGTAATATTTACTAAATTGGGATATTGTGGGATCGTCCTGTAGTTTTTCTATTTGAGTCCACAAATAGTTAACTTCATCAACAGGATTTGCCCATTTGTATTTGACATCGCCATTTAATATTTCGCCTGATGGCAACCTAGTGTACCAGCCTGGTGGCAAGATCTCATGTGGAGTTTTATGCGAGGCAAACAGGATTACGTGATCAGTGTTAAAAAACGGCCCGGGTGGAAACAGATGCGCTTTTAAGCTCCAATTACTCAACACCTTCGGGTCGCTCAACAAGTATAATAAGTATGCGATTCCAGATATCAGGAATAAATTCGCAGCAATATAAGACAATGCTCCAGAATGAAAGGCATATAGCTGCTTATTGATGTACCAGCCTAAAAGTAATAATCCTAAGATGTTTAGAGAACATATGATGCAAATTGACCATAAGAGTACTTTTAAGTGAAAAGGATTTCTGGGAATAATATGAAGCTTAAGCTGCTGCCTACAAAATGGACAAGTAATCTCCAACTCCCGTGCCAGTATATCATAGATTGGCACTGGAAAAGCACATAGGTCCTCTACCTTAAATGTGTCAGAATCCACATGTATTTTTCCAGAGACGTTACATTTTAATGGTATATTGATCATCTTTTGTATCGGACATATAACAATAAGTCGATAGTAAAATACGAAACACCTAATAGTTGTCAAGGGTATCATGAAACAATTTCTATCAAACCTAGGAAATGTCGGGCAGAGCCCGTAGTGGTTCTGCCTGATGAGCTAAAACAATCCCCCTCCGGGAACCTTTACAAACCCCTGAATATTAATGTCTTGACGAAGTATTATTTTTAGGTATATTCTTTGATTCACTGTTTTTAGGATGAAGGAAAATGAAAAGAACTTATCAACCCTCGAACCGGAAAATGGTCAACGACCACGGCTTCCGGGAAAGAATGAAAACCAAAGGCGGCCGCCGAGTCCTGGCCCGCCGGCGGGCTAAAGGTAGAAAAAGACTTACGGTTAGAATTGGCCGGAAAAAATAAACTTCCCCGCAGCCTGAGCCTCAAAAGTCGGGCCGAAATTGCCGGACTTTTAAAAAACGGCCGTCGCTTACCGGGGAATTATTTTACCCTCGTCTGGATGCCGGCCGAGGAATTCAAATACGGCGTCTTTCTCTCGAAACGTATCGGGTCCGCCGTCGAAAGAAACCGCCTGAAACGTCTTTTTCGCGAGGCTGTCAGGCTCAACCGAAGTTGTTTAAACAAACCCGGTAAGCTGGCTCTGCTTCCGGGTACACAGGCTAACAATAAGGAATTTAACGAGATAAATGCCGATGTCGGTCGGTTATTCGAAAGACTCAACCGCGAAACCTGAGCGCGTTTCGCTTTTTGCGTATCCTTTGATTTTTCTAATCTATGTCTATCGCTTGACGCTCTCCCCGTTTATTGGCAACAGCTGTCGTTTTTATCCCACCTGCTCGCAATACGCCGAGGACGCTCTGCGTCGATATGGCACGATAAAAGGCGGCTGGCTGGCCGTTAAACGCGTATCTCGTTGCCACCCCTGGCATGATGGCGGCTATGACCCTGTCAAATAACAGTTTATATGGATATATGTGACCCTTAAAGGTTAAAAACCAAGGAAAATAAAGTTGGATAAAAAAACCTTACCCCTGATAATTATACTGATTGTAATCGTGATAGCCTATTGGCCGCTGATGGAGTTTTTCGACCTGAACCCCAAACCCCAGGTCGAACAGCCGCCCCCCGAAACCGCCGACACCACCCTTCAGACGGTTGACACCACCTTCCAGACGGTCGACACCTCAACGCAACCATCGACACCACAACAGGATATGGCCGCCGTGACACCGTCGGCCGAGAGCCCCGAACAAATCGTCCCCGACACCATTCCGATAGACACCATCACGGTTGAAACCAATAAATACTATGTCACCCTGACCAGCCTGGGCGGCGGACCGGTTTCTATCCAGCTTAAGGAATATTTCTACCGCAACGGCGCGCCGATCGAGATGATTCCCGAACCCGACGGCCCGGCCACCGAGGTGGCTTTCAGCGGGGGAACTTTCACCACTGCCAAACTGCCCTTTACTTCGCCCTCAAAGGGTCACTATGTCGCTCAGTCGGACTCGGTTACGATTACTTATACGTACACGCAAGCCGAAGGCGGGCAGATTGTTAAAAAGCTCACGTTCTACCCCGACGAGTACCATTTCAATCTCGAGTTCGAGGTTAACGGGCGGGAATATTTCGGTTTCGAACGCCAGTACAGCCTCATCTGGCATAACTCGCTCGATGTTACCGAGCCGAATGTGGGTATGGATTACCAGGCTATGGAAGTGGTGGCGATGATGTCCGGGTCGCGGGAGAAGCTCGATGATTACAAGGATGACCGGCTCAACCAGAGTTTAACCGGCTATACCACCTGGGCCGGGATTCGCTCCAAGTATTTCGCGGCCGTGATGATACCCCGCAACCGTGAAGCCGACGGCGTTTTCGGCCGGGGATTCAAAACCAAGGTCAACACTCCCGACGGCAAGATTGAAAAACGCAGCCTGTCGGTGGGGATGGATTTTCCGTTCGCCAATATCACGGCGTTCGCCGATACTTTCACGGTTTTTGTTGGCCCGCTGAATTACCCCCTCATGTCCGAATACGATGTGGACCTTGAGGATATGCTCGATATCGGCACTACCCCGATAATCGGCTGGATTATCAAACCGTTCGCCATCGCCGTCATGTGGGTTCTGCCCAGAATGTATTCGATCCTGCCAAATTATGGGCTGGTTATAATCCTTTTTGCCCTGCTGGTCAAAATAGTCACTTTGCCGCTGTCTATGAAATCCTTCAAGTCGATGAACGCCATGAAAGAACTTCAGCCGAAAATTGAAGAGATGAAAAAGAAACACAAAAAAGACTCCCAGGCGATGAACCAGGAGATGATGAAACTCTATAAGAAACATGGGGTTAACCCCATGTCGGGATGTCTGCCTATCCTGCTTCAAATGCCTTTATTTTTCGCCCTCTTTTCGGTTTTCCGCTCGACTATCCTGCTTCGCGACGCGCCGTTTGTCTGGTTCATCACCGACCTCTCGCGCGGCGCCAGCAGTTTCACCGACCCATATATAGCTTTGGTGCTCATTATGATCGGCTTCCAGTTCCTATCGCAGAAACTCACCATGCCCAGCACCCAGCAGAACAAGGCGCTTCTGTATATCATGCCGCTGTTTATGGGCTTTATCTTCTATAAATTCTCCGCCGGGTTGGTGCTCTACTGGGCCTGTTTCTCGGCCTTCTCCCTTTTGGATTATTTTCTGTTCAAACGGAATAAAAATGTCGAGGTCAAAACGGCCTGATAATATGTTATGTCGCCCAGAGGAAAAAAGTCGTCCGGCGACGATGACACCATCGTCGCCATCATCACCCCGCCCGGCGAGGGCGGAATCGCCGCTTTGCGCCTGGCCGGCCCCAAAAGCCTGACCCTGTTGAACCGATTTTACCGTCCCGCCTATCACAAACATAAACAATTTAATCCATTTTTGCTGCGTTACGGTTATTTTACTTCGCTCGAGGGAGACATTATCGACGAGGTCACGGCCGTCTATATGCCCGCCGGTGATTCCTACACCGGGCTGGAACAGGCCGAGATATTCTGCCATGGCGGCCGCCAGGTAGTTCGGATGCTGCTCGATGAACTGGTGCGGGCCGGGGCTCGCCCGGCCGAGCCGGGAGAATTTACCAAACTGGCTTTCCTTAACGGCCGCATCGACTTAACCCGCGCCGAAGCGGTCGCCGATATGGTCGCCGCCAATACCGAGGTTTCCCTGCGCGTCTCCCGGGAGCATCTCCTGGGCGCCTTCTCAAGACATATTGACAACCTTCGAAAGGAACTGATAAAGGTCATCGCCGATGTCGAGGCCTCGATTGATTTCCCCGACGAGGAAATCGTCGCCCCCGAAAATACCGAGCTGCTGGCGGCCCTCGATAATATTCTTGAAAAAATCGCGGAGCTGGCGGCGTCTTACACCGGCGGGAAAATCGTCCGGGAAGGTTTTCAAATCGCTATCGGCGGTCGGCCCAACGCCGGCAAATCCTCCCTTTTTAACCTGCTTCTAAAGCAGGAGCGGGCTCTGGTTAACCCCACCCCCGGGACCACGAGGGACTATCTTTCGGAATGGATCGACCTGGAGGGTATCGCGGTGAATTTAATCGATACCGCGGGCCTTCGCGAAAAAGGCAGCGTCATCGAAAAAAGCGGCCATGAGCGGGCCTTGAAAATTTTTGAGAACTCGGATTTGATTCTATGGCTGGCCGATTTATCCTCCCGGGGCTGGAAAAACCGTTTGAAAGAGGATTTGAAACGGCTTGAAAAAAACATTATCATTTTGGTGGGCAACAAGATAGACCTCGTAATAGATTGTCGCAAAACGATCAAGGATTATCCTGAAATGTTGCCGGTTTCCTGCCTGACCGGGGCCGGACTTAAAAAGCTGAAAAGCGAGCTTTTAAAACGTATAAATGAAAAGATGCCGGATTTAACCTCGGGCATGGTGGTAACCTCGGCCCGTCACAAACAGAAACTTGAGCAGGCGATCAAACATATAAAAACCGCCCGGGAAAAGATAGAAAAGGATGAATCGCCGGAATTCACCGCCTTTGATTTGAACCAGGCCACCAAAGCTCTTGATGAAATCACCGGCAAAGTGTATAATGAGCAAATACTGGAGGAAATATTCTCCCGCTTCTGCATCGGCAAATAACACACAAGTGTGTTTTATTGAGGGAAGTTTAATTGAAATTGTAGATGTTTCACATGAAACACGCATAGCCTGTTGGATTTATTTGTAAATGATTACCCAGGACTTTGACATAATTGTTGTCGGCGGCGGGCATGCCGGGGTCGAGGCGGCCCTGGCCGGGGTGCGGATGGGCCGAAAGTGCGCCTTGGTCACAATGGACGCCCGAAAGCTGGCTTTGATGTCTTGCAACCCGGCTGTCGGCGGGATCGGTAAGTCGCAGCTGGTTAAGGAGGTCGATGCTCTGGGAGGGCTGATGGGGGTGGCTATCGACGCCACCGGAATTCAATTCCGAAGGCTAAATCTCTCCCGCGGACCGGCGGTATGGTCCACCCGGGCTCAGGCCGACCGGATCGCTTATACCAGGTTTATCTCCGATTTTGTCTCAAGTCAGAAAAATCTGGTTGTAATTGAGGGGGTCGCCGGGGAAATTCTCACCGAAGACGGCCAAACCGCCGGAATTAAAACCGAAGACGGGCAGATTTTCACCGCTTCGGCGGTGATTTTGGCCACAGGGACTTTTCTGGGCGGACTTATTCATATCGGCGAAACCAAAATCAAATCAGGCCGGATGGGGGAGGAAGCCGCCTATCAGCTTTCGGAATCTCTGAAAAAGCTGGGGTTCGAGGTCGGCCGTCTCAAAACCGGAACACCTCCCCGTCTCGACGGCAACACGGTCGATTGGGACCAGTGTGAACTTCAGCCGGGGGAGGAGCCGATTCCCTTTTTCTCTTACCGTTCCCCCTATCGGGATTTCGCACAGACCCCCTGTCACCTTACTCATACCACCGCCGCGACCAAGGCCATAATTTCGACTCATCACGGCCGCTCGCCGATTTTTTCGGGACAGATAAACTCAACGGGGCCAAGATATTGTCCGTCAATCGAAGATAAATTTTTCCGTTTCGCCGATAAAGACACTCATCAAATATTCCTCGAGCCCGAGGGTAACGGCACCAATGAAATCTACCCCAACGGTTTTTCCACGGCTCTTCCTGAAGACATCCAGATTGCCGCTATCCGAACCGTGAAGGGGCTGGAGCAGGTCCGGGTCACCCGACCGGGGTACGCTATCGAATATGATTACTGCCCCTCGTACCAGATTAAACCGTCGCTGGAGTCCAGACGCCTTCCCGGTCTGTTTATGGCCGGTCAGATTAACGGCACCTCCGGGTACGAGGAAGCCGCCGCACTGGGACTGATGGCCGGCGTTAACGCCGTTTTGTACCTGGAAAAAGAGAAGCCTTTTATTCTGGACCGGTCGGAGGCCTATATCGGGGTGATGGTCGATGACCTGGTGACGCGCTCGACCACCGAGCCGTACCGGATGTTTACCTCGCGAGCCGAATACCGCCTGGCTTTGCGCGAGGACAACGCCCGCGACCGTCTTTTTGACTATGCTCGGAAATATAATTTAATAGACAGCGATAATTATAAGTCGTTTAAAGACTTGCAGAAAGCCACCATTGAAGAGATTAAGCTGCTGGGTAAAATAACGGTTAGTGTGGAATCATTGGGCGGGCTGGCCGAGCGTTTCATACGTGCGAAATCGGTCAGTTTGAAAAACCTTTTAAAAATGCCCGGTATAAGCATTGACGAGCTTCTCCCCCTGATTGAAAAGCACAACGGCTCATTTTCGGAAAATCCCGAGACTCTGCAGCGGGCAGCCATATTTATTCGCTACCAGGGTTATATCGACAAGCAGCAGCGGGAGATTGACAAGTTCAAGAAGCAGGACAGCGAGAAAATTCCCGAGGATTTTCCTTTCGAGAAGCTGACCGGGGTGAAATACGAGGCCCGGGAGAAATTGTTGCGTTTTCGGCCGCTGTCACTGGGCCAGGCCTCTCGGCTGGAGGGGGTCACGCCCGGAGATATCGCGGTTCTGTCGGTCTTTTTAAAAAAGCATAAGGCTGTTTGATCATGTTTCCCGAATCGGATAAAATAGAATTTGATATCGAGGCCGTATTACGAAAATATGTTCCGAAGAAAAAGCTGGAGCAATATTATCGGGAGCTGATGGCGGTTAACCGCAAAGTCAACCTTGTTTCACGTGAAACAACGCCTTCGGATTTCACCCGTTTGGCGGCTGAATCGCTTCTGCCGCTGGATATTATCAAACCCACCTTGACGGCTGAAAACTATCTTGATATCGGTTCCGGGGGCGGTATCCCGGCGATTCCATTATTAATGACGGGAAAAATAAGCCAGGCCGTTCTGGTGGAAAGAACCGCCAAAAAAGCCGCCGCCCTGGAAAAGATTTTAAAAGCTCTGTCAATTAAGGCCGAGGTTATCCCCAGAAATTACGAGGAGCTGACTTTTAAAAAGCCGTTCGAACTGATTACCCTGCGTTATATCAAACTCACCGACGCGCTTTTGAAAAAAATCTTTATTAACTTGGCCATCGGCGGTTTTTTTGTTTACTATTCCTCGACCGAGCTTGAAACTTATAAAAATCTTGCTCAAACCCATACTTTTACGACGCCCCAAGACGCTGTTGTTAAAAGTCTTACGTTATATCAAAAAAAATAATTAAGCGCCTTTTATTTTAGTTGCTTCCAAATTGATAACCCTTTACTATGGGGAGCATCTGGACAACTGATTGTATGACAAGGAGTGTCTTTTGGGAAAAGTGATCGCGATTGTCAATCAAAAAGGCGGCGTGGGCAAAACCACCACCGCCGTCAACCTCAGCTCCTGTCTGGCGGCCGCGGAGAAAAAGACCCTGCTGGTCGATATGGACCCCCAGGCCAACTCCACCAGCGGCGTCGGGTTCGACAAAAATAAAATTTATACATCCGTCTATGATGTGCTGATCGGCGAGAAAACCTTCGCCGAGGTTATCCGGCCCACCGAGCTCAAGTTTCTCAACGTCGTGCCGTCGTCGATTTCTTTAGTCGGCGCCGAGATCGAACTGGTAGGAATGCTCTCGCGCGAGTCGCGTCTCAAAACCACCCTGGCGCCGATAATAGATAACTATGACTACATTATCGTCGATTGCCCGCCCTCGCTGGGCCTCCTGACCATCAACACCCTCACCGCCGCCGGCTCCATCATCATCCCCATCCAGTGCGAATACTACGCCCTCGAGGGGCTCAGCCAGCTGATGAACACCGTCAAGCTGGTCCAGCAGCATCTCAACCCGGGTTTGAAAATCGAGGGTGTACTGCTGACGATGTTCGACGGCCGGCTGAACCTTTCCAAGCAGGTGTCCGAGGAGGTGCGCAAATTTTTCGACGATAAGGTGTACCGGACGGTCATTTCGCGCAATGTCCGTCTGTCCGAGGCGCCGTCGTTCGGCAAGCCGATCATTCTTTACGATGTTCTCTCGACCGGCGCGGAAAATTACATGTCCCTGACAAAAGAGGTAATGGCACAATGAGTAAATTAGTTTTGGGCAAGGGCCTGGGCGCGCTGATACCCGGCGATGAAAACGCCGGGGCTGCCATAAATTATAAGATGGTCCCGCTTGACCAAATTACACCAAACCCGATGCAGCCGCGGCGGGATTTCAACGAGGACCGCCTGCGGGAGCTGGCCGACTCCTTCAAGCAGAACGGCATAATGCAGCCGCTGGTGGTCAAAAAAACGGACGACGGTTACGCGATGGTCGCTGGCGAGCGCCGGTTGCGGGCCGCTAAAATA
>Ga0210003_1000772_pt1 | contig 29101 bp, 24 predicted proteins | sample LantaG_FD_182804 | JGI IMG/M metagenome (GOLD analysis project Ga0210003, IMG submission 182804) | Deep subsurface microbial communities from Baltic Sea to uncover new lineages of life (NeLLi) - Landsort_02402 metaG (SPAdes) (version 2) | ecosystem: Environmental > Aquatic > Marine > Oceanic >... | reverse complement strand
TTGCTTTATACAGGCCGGGGCCGCTGCAAAGCGGAATGGTAAATGATTTTGTAGAGTCAAAGAACAAAAAGAAAAAAACTGAATATGTTGACCCGCGCCTCAAGCCAATCTTAGAAAGTACACATGGCATTATCCTGTATCAGGAACAGGTTATGATGATAGCCTCAGAACTTGCAGGATTTAGCATGTCCGAGGCTGATATACTCAGGAGTGCCATAAGTAAGAAAAAAAGAAAACTGCTTGAAAAGCAGAGAAGTAAATTTATTGAGGGAGCAAAAAATAATGGTGTAGATGGCGCCATTGCTGAAAGAATATTTGAGCTTGTAAATCATTTTGCCGAGTATGGATTTAACAAGTCTCACAGCACGGCTTATGCCATGATATCTTATCAGACTGCCTACCTTAAAGCCAATTATCCGGTGGAATTTATGGCTGCCCTGCTTAGCATTAGAATGGGAAGTCAGGAAAAAGTAGCGCAGTATGTTAATGAGACAAGAAGGCTTGGAATAGATTTGCTTCCTCCGGATATAAACGAATGTTACAGTGACTTTACGGTAATTGGAGATTCTGTAAGGTTTGGTCTTTCAGCAATCAAAAATATTGGATCTAATGTCATAAATGAAATAGTGGAAGAGAGAAAAAGAGGCGGAAAATTTGAAAGTTTTATAAATTTTTGTGAAAGAATCAGCAACAGCGTGCTGAATAAAAAAACAATTGAGAGCTTAATAAAAAGCGGAACTTTTGATTCTATGGGGCAGAGCAGAAAATATCTGCTTGAAAATTATGAAAAGATTATAGAGGAAATTATAAAAATAAAAAAAGACAGAGACATTGGGCAGTTTTCCCTGTTTGATGTCAGCGGGAGTTCTGAGGACAAGTTTCATATTAGCAAGGCTTTAATTTATGATGAGGATTATGGTGAGTTTCCACAAAAAGAGCTGCTAAATTTTGAAAAAGAAATGCTCGGATTTTATATTTCCGGACACCCGCTGCTTGAGTATCAGGATATATTTTCCAGCCTAACTCCTATTGCTGAGCTTTCAGAAGGAAAGGATAGATCAACTCAATGCATAGGCGGGGTTGTCAATAAAGTAAAGTCAATTTTTACAAAAAATGGGAAGCTTATGTACTTTGTAAATTTGGAGGATACGAGCGATTCTGTAGAGGTGATTGTATTTCCAACAGTTGTAGAAAAATATAAGGAAAATATCAGGGAAGACAGTATAATCAAAGTAAAGGGAAGACTGGACAAAAAAGAGGACCAGGTTAAGTTTATTGCTGCTGAGATTGAGGATCTTGCGAAAGTTAAAAAAGAAAAAAAGGAAATTGTAAATAGTAATGCCGGGGAGTTAAAACTTGACAGGGGAATGGGCGGCAGTAGTGCAGAAAAATTTAAGGACAGGGACAAAGTTGTTTTTTCTGTGAAAAAAAGTTATTTAGATAAAGAGTTTATAAATAAATTTAGCGAAATAATTAAGCAAAATCCTGGCAAGGTTAGTGTAGAGCTTAAAATAATAAATGGCAGCGACGGTCTTGTCGAGAAAAAATATAAACTGCCGTCTGGCTACAAGGTAAATTTAAGCCAGGCTTTTTTAAACCAGCTTCAGGAAAATTTCCATTCCAGGCTTAATATAGAGTAGAATATTATAAAAAATATAACCGGAGGAGGTTATTTTGCGTAAATTAAAGTTTGCAGTTATGGGGGCAGGGCATGGCGGAAAAGCTATTGCTGCTCATTTATCAATAAAGGGATTTGATGTAAATTTATATAACAGAACTCTCTCCAGGATAAAACCTATTATTAAAATGAAGGGGATTGAATTGGAAGGTGAAGTGACTGGATTTGGAAAATTAAATGTGGTATCAAACAAAGCCGGGGAAGTAATAAAAGACGCAGATGTTATTATGGTTGTGGTGCCTGCTAACGGGCATTCCTACATAGCAGAGGCATGTGCACCTTACCTTGAAGATGGACAGGTGGTTGTGCTTAACCCTGGAAGGACATGCGGCGCTTTAGAGTTTTTAAAAGTGCTAAGGGACTTCGGTAACAAAAAAAATGTGATAGTGGCCGAAGCACAAACTTTCATTTATGCCAGCAGGGGGATGGGACCTGCTTCAGCAAAAATATTTAGGATAAAAAACGCTATCCCGGTTGCTGCAATACCGTCAAATAAAACCGGCAGGGTACTGGAGATGATAAATAAAGCGTTTCCTGAGTTTATTTCAGCTACAAATGTTGTAGAGACAAGTTTTAACAACATGGGCGCGGTTTTTCATCCTTCTATTACGATATTAAATGCCAGCAGGATAGAATCCACTCTTGGCAACTTTCAATTTTATATAGAAGGTGTAACACAATCAGTGACAAGGGTTTTAGAGGCAGTAGATAATGAAAGACTGAAAGTAGCGCACAAATTAAATTGCGGCAGTGTCTATTCTGCAATTGAATGGCTGTCAATGGCTTACAACGTAGTAGAAGATAATTTATTTGATGCCATCCACAGTAATCCCGGCTATGTCGGTATAATGGCTCCAAGAACTACAAATGTCAGGTATATAACAGAAGATGTTCCCATGAGTCTCGTCCCTATTTCAGAGTTCGCAAGACTTTTGAGCGTAGAAACACCTGTTATTGATTCACTTATACATATTGCTGATTCAATATTTAAAAAAGATTTCAGAAAAACAGGAAGAAATCTTTCAAGGCTGGGCCTTGAAGGTTTAAACATAAAACAGATTAAAGATATTCTTATCAGGGGAAAGATGTAGGGTATGTACTTATGAAAAAGATATTGGGTGCTTGTATAGGGAGCTGTATACATGTTGCAGGAATATTAAACTTTTTAAATTTAGCAGCAAGTGCTGGCTATACAACTAAATTTTTAGGTACGGCAGTAAAAATTGACAGTCTTAAAAAAGAGATTGACAGCTACAAGCCTGATGTAGTAGCAATAAGCTACAGGTTGTCTCCTGACAGCAGCTTTCCTGTATTCAAAGAATTAAAAAATAAGATAGTTTCAAAAAAAGATAATGAAATAGAATTTATTCTTGGAACAACAAAGCCTGTTGCTGAAGTTGCAAAAAAGTTAAATGTATTTAGTAAAATTTTTACCGGTGATGAAAGCCGTGGTGAAGTAGAAAATTATTTAAAATTAAAAAAAACAAAAGCTTCTACGAAAATACCTCCCCAGAACCTTATAGGAAGAATTAATTACAATAAGCCTTTTCCAATTCTAAGGCATCATTTTGGCAGGCCAACACTGGAAGAAACATTAGACGGAATAGCCAGGATTGCCACAAGCAAAGTAGTTGATGTAGTCTCTATTGGTCCTGACCAGAATACCCAGGAATTTTTCTTTCACCCTGAAAAAATGGATAGGAGCCAGGATGGTGCAGGAGGCGTACCGTTAAGAAGCGAGAAAGATTTTAAGAGCTTGTTTGAAGCAACAAGAAGAGGGAACTATCCTCTGCTCAGGTGCTATAGCGGAACAAATGACATAATCAAATTAGCTGGCATACTTCTGGACAATATAAATAATGCGTGGTGTGCGGTGCCGCTTTGCTGGTACAACGAACTTGATAACAGGAGCAAGCGAAAGCTAAGAGAAGCTATAAAAGAAAACCAGTCTGTTATGAAATGGCATGCAGAAAGAAATACTGCGGTAGAAGTAAACGAATCTCATCATTGGAGCTTGAGATATTCACCTGATTCCGTGGCTGTAGCAGCTGCATATCTTGCTGCATATAACGCAAAGAAGATGGGAGTAAAATTTTATGTTTCACAGTATATGTTTAACACTCCGTCTGAGACATCACCGGTAATGGATCTGGCAAAAATGTTAGCCAAAGTTGAACTGATTGAAGCTCTGCACGATGAAAATTTTACTACGCTTCGGCAGACAAGAGCCGGGCTTTACAGCTTTCCAGCTGATTATGATGAGGGCAAGGGCCAGCTTGCTTCTTCAACTTTGCTCCAGATGCAGCTTGAGCCTGATATTGTGCATGTTGTAGCATACTGTGAAGCGGATCATGCTGCAAAACCAGAAGATATTGTGGAAAGTTGTAAAATTGTGAGAAAAGTCATAAAAAATTGCCTTGAAGGATTTCCCGATATGAAGCTTGATGGAAGAATTAAACTGCGAAAAGAAAGATTAATTAAAGATGCTAAATTAATTTTAGAAAAAATAAGGCAGCTAGATGTTGGCAATAGACACGATGATCCGCTAATATCTCCTGAAATAATTGCAAAAGCAATAAAATTAGGAGTACTTGATGCACCGCATCTGCAGGGAGTGAAGGCAGCATGCGGAAAAATAAGGACAATATTTGTTGATGGCGCGTGTGTTAATGTGGATGAAAGCGGCAGGATAATTAGTGAAGAAGAAAGGCTTGATAAAATAAAAGTAGAATAATAATCTGTAATGTTTATAATACTTGTAAAATAAAGTTTTTAAGTGCACCGGTATATTTATAAAATAAAGGGAAAATATGTTTGAAAATAAAAGTGACAATCTTGTTGTAAAGCTGCCGTTTGGCTTCAGGGATATATTCCCGCTTGAATCTGATGAGAGAAATAACATAAGGGAAGTAATTAGAGGAGAATTTAAGCTGTGGGGCTACGGGGAAGTAAAGACGCCAGTGGTGGAATTTACAAAAAATATATCAGCCGGTGCTGGCAGGAATTGGAAGGATAAGCTTGTAAGTTTTTTTGATATTAGCGGAGACCTGGTATCTCTCAGAACTGATATGACAATTCCAATTGCAAGACTTACTGGAATGAGAATAAAAAAAGACCAGCTTCCTGTAAGATTTTATTATTTTGCGAATTCATTCAGGCAGGCTGGCATGCAGAAAGGAATAAAAAGGGAATACAACCAGGCTGGGCTGGAACTTATTGGTTCTCCGGGCTTTAAGTCAGATATTGAAGTTCTTGTAATTTTAGTGAGAATTTTAAAGAAGCTGGGTGTGGGCGGCTATAAAATTGGATTAGGTCATATCAAATTAATAAATGGTTTATGCAGGTGGCTTGGCCTGGATTTTCAGGATACCGAATATGTAAAGAAAAATCTTGTTTTAAAAAACTTTGTGGCTATAGAAAAATTGTTGGACCAGATAGACAATACAAAGGCAAAAATTTTTCTTAAATTAATTAATCCTGAGAAAGATATTGCAAAAACAGAGCATATGATCTCAGGCATAAAGGAAAAAGAAGTGCATGACGGTTTTAACTATCTAAAAAGAGTATACAATGGCCTGGAAAGTCTTGACTATAGTAAATATTTAATAATAGATTTAAGCATAATACGGGAATTTGAATATTACAGCGGGCTTTTGTTTGAAGTTTATTCTTCTAAAACAACTGATATTGCAGGCAGTGGCGGAAGGTACGACGGGCTGATTGGAAAATTCGGGTTGGATGTGCCCGCAACAGGCTTTGCCCTTGATGTAGATTTGCTGCATAAATCTATGGAAGATTCTAAGTTAAAGCTGTCTGGAAATAAACCAAAAATATTGCTTTTCAGCACAACTGATGATTGTTATAAATTAATTAATGTCTCAGATATTCTGCGCAAGAGCGGGTTTGTTGTTGAGATGATATATGACGGGGGAGTGAATTTAGAAAATTTGGCGGTGGAAAAGAAATGCAGCAGCATTATTGTGCTGAATTCAGATTTTAAAAATGTTACTGTAACAGATTTAATTAAAAATAAAAAGCAGACAAAAAAGTTAGACAATTTTTTAAAAGAGATAAAAAATGAATAAAAAACTTAGCATAGCAATACCAAAGGGATATTTATTCAGCAGCAGCGTGGAAGTAATCAAAAAAGCCGGGTATGATGTAAGCGGCTTGCTAAAAGATGATAGGAAGCTGTTTACTTATACTAAAGATGGCAGGATGAGATTTGTCATTGCCCGCCCCATGGATGTTCCCGTATATGTGGAACATGGAGCATGTGATATAGGACTGGCAGGAAAAGATGTGCTTGCAGAGGAAGAAAGAAACATATTTGAACTTTTGGATTTAAAAACAGGAGAATGTAGATTAATGCTTGCAACCTTAAAGGATTGTGTTGAGAAAGTAAAAAATTACTACGATCATTTTGGGTCGGTAAGAGTAGCAACAAAATATCCAAATATTGCCAGAAAATATTTTGACAAAAAAGGGATGCAGGTGGAAATAATTAAGCTGCATGGTTCGGTGGAACTTGCGCCTATTTTAGGGATTGCTGAGGAAATACTGGATATAACAGCTACAGGGGAAACACTTAAAGAAAATAATTTAGTAGAGATGGAAAGTATCATGGTATCCACCACGAGGCTTATAGCAAATATTGTAAGCTATAGGACAAAGCATGAGCTTGTAGATGATTTTGTTAATAGGATAAGAGAAGTAATAAAATAAAAAAAGCAGTGTAAATTGAGGAAGCGGAAATCAATCGTAAAGCAAAAAAATTATTAGGAGAGAAAATATTAAAAATGGAAAGAAAAGCAAAAGTAATCAGAAAAACCAAAGAAACTGATATTAAATTGGAGTTTAATCTGGATGGAAGCGGGATTGCTGATATAAAAACTCCGGTACCTTTTTTTAACCATATGCTTGAAAGTTTTACAAAGCATGGCAATTTTGACTTAAAGCTTACTGCAGATGGAGATGTTGATACAGGATGCCACCATTTAGTGGAAGATATTGGAATTTGCCTTGGCAAGGCAATTGGCGAGAGCCTTGCTGACAAAGAGGGTATTAAAAGATTTGGCTTTATGATACTGCCTATGGATGAAACAGAAGTTACGGTATCTTTAGACATAGGCGGGAGGGCATACCTGAGGTACAATGTAGACATAGAATATGAGGTGCTTGACGGCATGGAGACCATTGCAGTAGAGGATTTTTTTAGATCACTTGTCAGCAATAGCTTTATAAATCTTCATATAAATAAAAATGTTGGCCTTAACTCGCACCATATTGCAGAAGCTGTATTTAAGGCTTTTGCAATGGCGCTTCGCGACGCAAGCAGAAAAACTAAATCAGGTGTTATACCTTCAACCAAAGGTTTAATCTAAATTTTTACTAATCCAATATCTTCTGTCCAAAGAATTTGGACAGCTGCGGCCAGGAGTTAAAATATGTATATAGCAGTAGTAAATTATAATATGGGGAATATAAAAAGCGTGGAGAACGCTTTTAAAAAAATTGGAGCTGAAGTTATGGTCACTAGTGACCCTAAAGTCATAGATAGCTCAGACGGGATTGTCCTTCCGGGTGTCGGTGCTTTTAAGGATGCTGTTAAAAATTTAAAAAATTTAAATTTACTTCAGACAGTAAGAGAAAATGCTGGCAAGAAATTGTTTTTAGGAATTTGTCTGGGAATGCAGCTTTTGTTTGAACACAGCATGGAAGACGGCAAAAGTGAAGGGCTTGGAATATTTGAAGGCATTTCTGAAAAAATTCCTGCAGGAGTAAAAATTCCGCACATGGGTTGGAATCAGGTAAATATTATGAATAGGAGGAGTGGAATATTTTCAGGAATAGATAGTGGTGAAAATTTTTATTTTGTTCACTCGTATCATGTGGTTCCCAAAAATAAGAATATCATAAGCAGTGTAACAGATTATGGTGTAGAGATTGTATCAAGCATTGAGCATGAAAATATATACGGAGTTCAATTTCATCCGGAAAAAAGCAGCAGCAAAGGACTTGTTCTGCTTGGCAACTTCTGGGATATGGTCAGGGGAAGGAAATAATGAAAGTAATACCAGCGATAGATATTATTGGAGGCAGTTGTGTCAGGCTGACACAGGGTAAATTTGACACAAAGAAAAGCTATTTCCCTAATCCAGTTAAGGCAGCTGAAAAATGGAAAAAAGAAGGGGCGGAGTGGCTGCATATAGTAGATTTAGATGGAGCAAGAACAGGGAAAATTAAAAATATTAATATAGCAGCAGAGATAAAGAAAGTTATTGATATAAAAGTAGAATATGGCGGAGGCATAAGAGACACAGATACTTTGGAAGAAGTAATAAAAAGCGGGATTGACAGAGCAATTTTAGGAACTAAAGCAATAGAGGATATGAATTTTTTGAAAGAAAGCATAGAAAATTTTGGTGACAGGATTATTTTAAGTCTTGATTATGGAAAAGATGGGCTGATTTATAAAAATGGATGGCAAAAAAGAACTGCTTTAAATGTGATTGATCTTATGGGAGAATTAGAAAAGTTACAGGTTAAAGAAATTATAATTACAGATATTTCAAGAGATGGAACGCTGGAGGGAGCAAATTTCAGCTTTATTAGGAAAATTTTAAAAAGTTCAAATATAAACTTAATAATTGCAGGCGGAATATCCAGCCTGGATGATATAATAAATTTTAAAAGGCTTGAAAACGAAGGAATTTCAGGCGTGATATTAGGAAAATCCTTGTATGAAGGGAATATAGATTTAAAAAAAGCAATTGAGATTGGGAGCAGGAGATGATTACAAAGAGGATAATTCCATGTCTGGATGTAAAAGACGGAAGAGTTGTCAAGGGCGTTAGTTTTGTTAATTTAAAGGATGCAGGCGATCCTGTGGAGCTTGCTGCTTACTATGACAGGGAAGGTGCCGATGAGGTTGTGTTTTTAGATATTACAGCATCGCATGAAAAAAGAAAGACAGTAATTGATATTGCAAGCAAAACTGCTGAGAAAGTATTTATACCATATACTATAGGCGGGGGGATAAACAGTATAGAAGATATGAGAGAAATATTAAGAAGAGGCGCAGATAAAATTTCAATAAATACTTCTGCAGTAAAGGACCCTTCACTTGTTAACACATCTTCCAAGGTTTTTGGCAGCCAGTGTATCGTAGTTGCTATTGACGGCAAGCTTAAAAAAAATAATTTTTGGGAAGTTTACATAAATGGGGGCAGAACTCCGACTGGAATAAGTGTAGTGGATTGGGCAAAAGAAGTAGAGAAATTGGGAGCAGGGGAGATACTGCTTACAAGTATGGATAAAGACGGGACAAAAGATGGATACGATATAGAGCTTACAGGTGCTGTTACATCTGCTGTAAATATACCGGTTATTGCTTCAGGCGGGGCAGGTAATTTAGAGCATCTAAGGGATGTAATAAAACTTGCAGATGTAGATGCGGTCCTTGTGGCTTCAATATTTCATTATGGCAAATATACGGTAAGGCAGGCGAAAGAGTATTTAAAATCAGAAGGGATAAATGTGAGAATTTAAAAAATGGATAGTAAAAATAATATAAACGGTCAGGATTGCAGCAGTATTAAAGAAAATAACAGCGTTAAGCTAATTCCGGCAATAATACAGGACCACAGGACAAAAGATGTTCTAATGCTTGCTTATATGAGCAAAGACTCACTAAAGAAAAGCATTCAAACCAAAACTACATGGTTCTGGAGCAGGCAGAGAAAAAAACTATGGAATAAGGGAGAAACATCTGGAAATATACAAAAAATAAAAGAAATAGAATATGATTGCGATGGAGACACTTTGCTCGTTAAGGTTGAGCAGGTTGGAAACGCATGTCATACTGGCAGCAGAAGCTGTTTTTTTAGAAGCCTTGATGTAAAAACCAAGGATTTGGAAAAAATAAATTGGGATGGCTTAAAATTTAGCTGCAAAGGTTTAACTGAGCAGGGTGAACAGAAAAAAAACATTTTAGACGAACTGTACTCTGTGATTGAAGATAGAATTAAAAGCAAGTCTCCAAATTCTTATACATATTCTTTGCATAAGAAGGGTTTGGATGAAATATTAAAAAAAGTTGGGGAAGAAAGCATGGAAATAATTTTATCGTCAAAACATCAGGGTAAAGAAAGAATTATTTCTGAAATAGCTGATCTGATCTATCATTTGTTAGTATTGATGGTAAATAAGAAGATAACGTTAAATGGTGTCTACGGTGAGCTGAAGTCAAGAAGAAAATAGGAGGATGATATGGAGAAAATAAAGAAAATCGGTCTTCTTACCAGTGGTGGAGATGCCTGCGGGATGAATGCTGTAATAAGGTCAATTGTAAGGTATTCTATATATAGCGGCCTGGGGGTTGTTGGATTCTATGAAGGTTACAAAGGATTGATTGAAAATAACTTTAAGGAACTGAATTTAAATTCGGTTGGTGGGATTATTGATAGAGGCGGGACTTTTCTTTATTCTGCAAGATCGGAGGAGTTTAGGACAAGAGAAGGACAAAGGAAAGCTATTGATAGTTTGCAAAAAAATAAAATAGACGGGCTTATAGTCATAGGAGGGGACGGCACATTTAGAGGTGCGCATGATTTACACAAACAAGGAATTAAAGTAATAGGTATTCCGGCAACTATTGACAATGACATAGCTGGAACTGATTACAGCATTGGTTTTGATACAGCTCTTAATGTAATAATTGATATTATGTCAAAAATAAGGGACACCGCATCTTCCCATGACAGGATATTTGTTGTGGAAGTAATGGGCAGAAATTCTGGAATAATTGCTGTAAATTCAGGGGTAGCCTGTGGAGCTGATTACATATTAATTCCTGAAGTAAAAGCGGATATAGCTAAAATGGCCAGCGAAATAAAAAATCACAGGGAAGGCAAAAGGCATATTTTAATTATAGTGGCAGAAGGCGCTGCAAAGGCAAGTGATGTGGCAGCATCCATAAAATTATTGGCCGGGCATGAAGTCAGGGTTTCAGTTCTTGGACATATACAAAGGGGAGGTTCCCCGTCGGCGCTTGACAGAATACTGTCAGCAAAATTTGGGGAAAAAGCTGTTACTTTGCTGCTGGATGGCAAAAGTGACTGCATGGTTGCAGTTAAAGGTATGAAAATAGAAGCTGTTGATTTTGAATATATTTTTAATAACAGAAAAGAAATAGATCTGGATCTTTATAATTTAGCTCATATACTTTCTCTGTAGCATTATTTGAAATGGTGCCGAAGGTCGGGGTCGAACCGACACGAGCCTTGCGGCCCACTGGATTTTGAGTCCAGCGCGTCTGCCAATTCCGCCACTCCGGCACGCTAAAAATAATACAATTAATGAAACAAAACATCAATTTGTTTTTTGACAATTTTTCTTGAATTAGTTAGTATAAGTAAACGTTGAGCTATTTATATATAAATTTTCTGACCTCAGGACATTCGCCTATTTTGGGGAATTAGAGGCAATAAAATAAGAAAGATTTCCTTGACATGCTACCTCTCATGTGGTGTAAATATAGTAGATATTTTGGAAAAGAATGATTTGGCTTTACTTTTCAATTTGCCTCAGAAATGTAAATGTCCTGAGGTCAGAAATTTTAATTAAATTTATAATATGTGTTATAAAATATATGTTTTAAGAAGAGTATAAAATGGATATTAGATTTCCAACCCTAAAAGATGTAGCAAGAGAAGCAGGCTACTCAGCAAATACAGTATCAAGATATATTAATAGAAAAGGTTATATTGGCAAAGAAGCAGGGAAGAAGATCCAAAAAGCAATTGACAAACTTAGCTATTATCCGTTTATAAGCGCTCGTATAATGAAGAAAGTTAAGTCGAATACAATTTCTTTAATTATATCAAGTATTAAAAATGATTTTTATATAGGAGTTATACGAGGTGCTGAAGAAGTTTTAAGGAAAAGTGGTTATTCTGTTATGATTTTTGACTGTAGATGGAAATCTGAAAGAGAGAAGGAGTCCCTACAGCTCTCAATATCGTATCGTGTAGACGGTATTATAATTTGTTCTAGCAATGTGGGTAGCAATAAACAACTAATTTCATCAATAATTGATAGGAATAAGATACCGATAGTAATGATAGAGACTTATGAAGAAAGTATAAATGCTGATTTTGTTCTTTTTGATGATGAAAAAGGTGCTTATCTTCTTACAGAACACTTGATAAAGAAGCACAATAGAAAAAGAATAGGAATCATATTGCCATCATCTCCAGTCATAAATATTGAATCTTATGGAAGATATAAAGGATATATGAGGGCTTTAAAAGATAATGGCATAAATCTAGATAAAGATCTTGTTTTTCCAGGTTCAATAAGTAAGGAAAATGGCTACAGGATTACCAAGGAAATGCTTAAAAGGAAAAATATTGATGCAATTTTTACATCTAATACTATTTTCGGAACTGGTGCCATTAAGGCAATGAATGAATCTGGCGTTCGTTATCCAGATGATATAGCTTTTGTAACATTTGATGATTATGATATAAATACTGTATTCCATCCATATATTACATCTTTAAAGAGAATTGATGGGAAATTTGGGGAAGTTTCTGCAAGAACATTAGTTAGAAGAATTAAAGATAACATAGAGAGCAATAGCAAAAACGGTAAAATAATAAAAATTGATACAGAGCTAGAGATAAGAGAATCTTGTGGATGTTTGTTAAATAAATAGTTTTTTTATCTACCTAACTTTTAATTTTTTGATATTAAAATACATAGATGTGTTTTTAGAGATATGGTAATAGAAGATTTAAATGATGAATATAATAAGTATGTTAAAAGACAAGGCAGCAACTACATTCCAATGCCATTGTGGCTTGTTTTGCAAGGTAAAAATCTTTTTAATTTAGATAAGTTTGCATGACAGTAGACCAGTAAATTAAAAAAAAGTGTGCTTTTTTATTGACATTAAGTTTTAGTATGGTTATAATATCTAAACGTTAACATATTAACCTTAACATATTGCATAGGCACAGGATAAATTCTGACTTTGATTGTAGGTAGTTAATTTTAAATTTAAATATTTTTATCATCAATATTGTTACCGAATGCAAGATATGCTTAATTGGCTGTTATCAATAAGTGTAATAATACTTTTTAAATTTTAATAGAAGAGAAAGGGCAATTAATGGGAGAATCAGTAATATTAAAAAAGATCCGTAAGGAGAATATATTTCTTAGAATCTTCAGGATTAGAGAAATAGGTGCGTTGTTGCCATTAATATTATTAATAATCATTGCAAGCATAGTGAATGATAGCTTCTACTCAATTGATAATATTTTAAATATGTTAAGGGCAACATCATATATATTCATAGCAGGGGTTGGAATGACTTTTGTCCTGGCATCTAAGGGGCTTGACCTGTCTGTTGGGTCACAGATGGCTTTGTCAGGTATTGTACTAGGTGTTGCAATGGTATATCTTGGTCTTCCTGTCTGGCTAAGTATTATTATTTGCATTGCTGCTGGAGCTATAGCTGGTGCTTTTAATGGTGCCATGGTAGCTGTAGTCGGAATACCTCCATTTATAGCCACACTTGCGACATATTACCTTTATAGAGGTATTGTGTTCGGGATAACTAAAGGTTCACCAATTAGCGGTCTTCCAAAGAGCTTTATAGTTGTGGGTCAGGGTAAATTATTTGGAGTGTCATATGCTATTTACTTTATAATTATACTTTTCATAGTGGCAAATTTTATTTTAACAAAAACAAGGTACGGAAGGTATGTTTTAGCTAAAGGGGGAAACGAAGAAAGCGCCAGACTGGCAGGGATAAACACAAAATTAATTACATTTTCAACCTATATGTTAATAGGTGTGCTTGCTTTTATTGGAGGCATTTTCTTTACAGCCAGATTTGCATCAGTCCAAGTGAATGTTGGTACAGGCTTTGAGTTAAGAGTTATAACTGCATGTATTCTTGGTGGAGTTAGTCTATTTGGAGGTTCTGGAACAATTATTGGTACACTAGTTGGTTCAATGTTCATGGTTGTTTTAGATAATGCAATGACAATGGCTAGGGTTTCTGGTTACTGGAAGATGGCAATACTTGGGGCACTTATTATTATAGCAATAGTAGTTGACCTTGCAAGAAAAGGAGAGTTGATTAATAAAAAGTAGCGTTGAAGAAAGCCCAAAAAAGAAGTAGGGTAATTTTAAAAAGAAAGAGGTGATGATTAATTTAAATTTTCGAGTATTTTATTAAAAGAGCAAAAAGGGAAAATTCTAAAGGAGGTATTAAATGAAGTCAAGAATGTTTATCTGGTCATTGATAGCTGTACTTGCTATTTCTATGACTCTTATGGGTATAGCATTTACAGGTTGTAAGAAAGTTGAAGAAGCAGCAGAAGAAGCAGCAGCAGAAGAAGAAGCAGCAGCAGAAGAAGAAGGTGTCCCTGTTAATGCTGATGGGGATGTTATTAGTATAGGTTCAATAAATTTTACACAGTTTCCTTGTTACCAGAATAGGGAAAAAGGTTCAGAGATGGCAGCAAAAGATTACGGAGTTGAGCATGCTACAATAGTTCCGGCAGAGATAACAGTTGAGAGCTATGTTGAAGCTATGATCAATGCTATAAGCCAGGACTTTGATGCAATAATTTGTGAACCATGGGTTACCGATCCATTTGGAGAGCCACTACAAACGGCAAAGGATAAAGGACTACCGGTAGTAGTTGTACATGTACCATACCCGGACCCTGATATGTACATGTCAGAGATATTTATTGATAATGAGGCATATGGTAAGACAGCGGCAAATATTTTATTCGAAAAAACAGATGGAAAAGCCAATATATTATTTATGATGACAAATCCGGATGTTGCCAATCAAGCTGTTATAAAAGAGTCTTTTGAAAAGGCTATAGCAGAATTATCTTCTGATATGGTAATAGTTAATACAGAATTTACTGAGGCTGATGCAGTAAAAGCTGCTGAGAGACTCGAGTCTGCATTTACTGCATATCCTGAAATAAACGTTGTAATGTTTGTTGAGTCAGGTGGTGTTGTAGTTGCAGCAAGTGTTGCAGAAGAAATGGGAATACTTGATAAGCTTACAATCTTAGGTGTCGATGATCCACCAGACTTAGTTGATGCCATAAGGGATGGCAAGGTATGGGGAAGCATGAACCAGAACTTTCAGAAACAAGGATACGAAGCAGTAAGAAATATCTGTGATTATTTCCTTGGAAACCCATTTCCTAAAGAAACTGATGCAGGTATTGTTCTTATAACAAAGGAAAATGTGGATACTTATCTTGATGACATGTTTGGTCCTGTTACTATGAAAGGCATGCCATATCCTGACTTGGATTAGCTAATTAATAACAGCGGTGATATTTATGTAGAAGATAGCTGGGTGCCCCCTAAAGGCACCCAGCATTTACATTTTTGGGCTGTAAGCTAGATGTTTAAAGAATTATAAAAGTTTGAGAAAGAAATGCATCTTATCTTTTTAGAAAAGTTAAATTTAAGTACTATAAAAAGAGGAGAGGAATAGGAATGAAAGAAAATGATATTATACTTGAGGGCAGAAATATAACAAAAAAATTTGGTGGCGTTGTGGCTTTAGATAATGTAACATTTAAGCTTCCCAGGAATGAAGTGGTTGCATTACTTGGTGACAATGGTGCAGGAAAATCTACTTTAATCAAAATATTTTCTGGAGCCTTACAACCAACTGATGGAAAAATATTTATTGATGGTAGAGAAGTTAGTTTTGATGGACCAAGAGATGCTATCAAATATGGTATTGAAACGGTATATCAGGACCTTGCTCTTGTTGATTGTTTCAGCATAGAAAAAAATATATATTTAGGAAAGGAGCTTGTAAAAAGGTATGGGTTTGTTGATGTACTACAAAATAAGATGATGAGTGAGGGAGCTACAAAATTTCTTAAAGAAGTAGGCATAGAGATAGCTGGTACAAATAGGCCTGTATCTGAACTATCAGGTGGACAAAGGAATGCAGTGGCGGTGAGTAAAGGAGCTTTCTGGACAGACAAGATTCTAATTATGGATGAACCAACAGGTGCATTAGGAGTAAAAGAAACTAGAAAGATCTTGAATATGATACTAAGTCTAAAGGAAAAAGGTTTATCTATAATTCTCATCACACATAATATAGAACATGCTTTTTTGGTCGCAGATAGATTTTTTGTGTTAAGAGTTGGGGAAAAAATAGGCGAAAGGAAGAAGGAGAAAACTACTAGTGCAGAGGAAATTGTAAGGTTGATTACAGGTGCGATATTTGTAGGACAACAATGAGACAAATATAGGCAAGGATTTTTAAATAGGAAAATTAATTTATGATAGAAGTGGTGTTTAATATTGTAATTGATAGTTGAAAGGAGGTAGTAAGTGGCATCAAATTTAGAATTTTTAAATAAATATAAAGAAAGAATACAAAAATCAAAAGAAATTATTAAAAAGTTCTGGAACTTTGAAGAGATTTCTTATATACCAACAATAATTTATAATTATCCTAATTATAATTTAAAGCAGGAGATGCTGTTGCCATGGGATAAATACCTACTTGATAAAGAGTTATCTCTAAAAGTTAAATTAAGATCAATTGAGGAACACTTAAAGTATGTAAATGATGAGTATGTGCCATATATAGATACGTTTATGGGTTGTCCTGTTGTTGCGTCTATTTTTGGTGGAAATGTAGAATATTTTAGAGATAAAGATCCATGGATTAAAGATAATGTAATTAACAATTTAGAAGATATAGACAAGCTAAAAAAACCTGATCCAAAAAAGGCTGGGTTAGCTAAAAAAACTTTAGAGTTTATAGATTATTGGAAGATAGAAACAGATGGAAAAATTCCGATTAGTATGCCCGATATCCAAGGACCATTATCTGTTTCTATTGATTTAATGGGAGCTGAAAAGTTCTATTTAGGGCTTTTCGATGACCCAAAGAGAATACATAAACTTCTTAGAATAATAACAGAAACAATAATTGATTTTTTAAAAATATTATATCCAAAACTTGAGGAAGAAGATGGCGCATATGAATGGACTGGAATTTTCTTCCCAAAAGGAAAAGGAAGAGTTAGGATTTCTGAAGATAATTTAATATCTATATCGCCAGATGTATATTCAGAATTCTTACAACCTTATAACGAAATGATACTTAAAGAAGTTAGTAGTGGAATTATTCACTGGTGTGGAGATGGTAGTAATAATTTTGAAAGTGTTTTAACAACACAGAATTTAACTGGCGTCCATAATTCCAGTATGGGAAATATAGACTTAATTATTAATCAAATTAGTAGGCTCAATAATATAAAAGAAAAAGATAATAAAAAACTTGTTTATTTTAGCTCAATGGCTTTGCCTAGTAGGAAAAGTACTGTTAAAGAACTTTTAAAAAAGCAAAAAGGATTTAATGGTCTTATCAATCAAATATTTTTGCCAACAAACAATTTTGGTACTGCATTTTATCCAGAAAGAGGAAAGCAAGGCTATGAGAAGTTTATAGATGAACCAATTGATATTATGAATGAGTTTTTAAGAGTAAAAGTACTATCTGAGTTTATTATTTAGTAAGTAAATGTGTCTCTTAAATAATTTCAATTAAAGAATTATTAATCAATTATTTAGTTACTTATTATAGAACCGAGAGAGAATTGTCACTAAATGATATAAGATTTTTTATAAGTATCCATATAGCATTAATTATGTCTGGCTTATGGACTACAATTTTTGGATCAATACTGATAGAAATGAGTAAGAGTTTTAACTTAACAATAGATAAAATGGGAGCAGTATTTCCACTTGTTTCTGTAGGATTTTTAATAGGGACAGTTATAAACATTATTTTAGGCAACAAAATAAATATTAAAAAGATATTAAATATTTTTTTTGTTATATTTCCGATTTCTTATCTAATTATATTTTTAAGTAAGTTTGTTTATTTAACGTTTTTATCTGTTGTCGCTGTAGGAGTTTGTTCAGGGCTTACCCAGGTTTCGTTAATTGTTTTAGTAAGTAATTTGGTTAAAAAAAATAAAGGTTTTTATATAAATTTGTCATATTCCTTTATTTCTGTTGGTTGTTTAGTTGGAGTAATAGCTGGACCATATATTGTTAAGTTGGGGCTAAGCTGGAATTATGCTTTTTTAGCAGTATCAATAATTTTATTTATAAACTATATTTTATTTTTAAAAGTTAGAGTACCCAGTTATAAAGGTAATAGTTATAAAGATCAGTTAAAAATGAATTTATCAGGCACCAGAAAAATTAAAATAACCATAATTGCTATAGTTGCTTTAAGTTTTTTTATACTAACTCCTATATATGTTGGTATAAGTTCTTGGGTCCCAACATTTCTTAGATTAAACAAAAATATTAGTATTGGATTATCTGCAAATATTTTGGCAATATTTTGGGCTTCATTAGCTGTTGGCAGGTTTTTTTTTGGATATATAACAAAGAAAATAAATATTTTTGTACTGTCTATATTTTTAAGCTTTATATTTGTGTTAACCTTTGCATCTATTTTTTATGTAGCGAGTAATAGTTCGATGGTCTATTTTGCTCTGAGTGGTTTTTTTATAGCAAGTCTTTATCCTAATTTAATTACAATTTCTTCAGAATATTTTCAAGCTAGAAAAAAAATTGTGGTTTCAGTTCTTGTGTTAATTGGAATGTTTGGAACTACAATTTTTAATATTGTATTTGTTTATTTTGCGAGGACAAAAGGACTAGATTCTATTATATACTTACTTGTTGCTATAGGAGCAGTGTTGCTGATATTTTTCATAAGTATTTTTATACTCCATAAAATTAATATAAAAATAGGTACTAATTTATGTGCTAAAAGTGAATAAAAAAATAAATTTTATTTATAAGTAATTAAGTTGTGAAATATAAAAAACAAGGAGATTGGCTTATGACAAAATTATTAAAAGCCGGAGTTTCAATTGTTGATATTTCTCCAGGTAAAGAAATTGAGCTGGCTGGATATCCTCACTTTCCAAGATACGATACAGGGATTCACGATCCGCTTTATGCAAGCTGTATTTTTTTAGATGATGGGATAACAAAATTAGCAATTGTATGTATGGATATTTTAATGTATTCAAAGACTTATGTTAAATCTGTTAGAACTAAAGTTTCTGCACAGACAGAAATTCCGCCTAAAAATATAATGATTTCTTGCTCTCATACACATTCAGGACCATGGGCTTCAGGAAGGCTTGATTTAGAGGCGCTTAAAAAAGGATTAAAGCCTGATGAAAATTACATTAAAAAGCTTGAAGATAAGATTGTAAGTCTTATTGTTAAAGCATACAAAAATACATTTGAAGCGAAAATCGGTGTGGGCAAAGGTTTCTGTGGTAAGGAAAAAGGGATAGGTGGAAACAGGAGAGATCCTAAAGGGGTAGCAGATCCACAGGTTTGGACAATTGGTATCCAAGACAGGGAGGGTAACTGGAAAGCTTGTCTTGTTAAATATAGCCTACACCCAACTATAATTCATGAGAATAGTACTTTAGTAACTGCAGATTATCCAGGGTACATTCGTAAATATTTAGGTAAAACTAAGCCTGATGCAATTATGCTTTTTGCTCAAGGGACATCAGGTAATCAAAGTACGCGTTATTTTCGAAGTGAGCAAACATTTGAGGAGGCAAAAAGGATAGGATATGCTATAGGGAAAGAAACAAATAACGTTTTAAATTCAATGAAACTTAAGTCAAACACGTCCCTTATAGTAAAATCTGCTGAAACTGACATTGAACTTAAGAAACTTCCTTCAAAAAAAGAAGCAGAAGCAGAAGTCTTAAGAACAAGGGATAAGCTGGAAAAATTAAAAAAAGAGAATGCTTCTTATATAGATATTCAGAACGCTAATCTACAGAATCTAGGAGCAGAAGATACCCTTGGGTTTGTATTGTTAAAAAAGAAAGGGTTAGACCTAAAGGCAGACGAACTTCCGGTAGAAATTCAGATTATTGGAATTGGGAAAAGCAGAATTGTAGGAGTGCAAGGTGAAATTTTTGTAGAATTTGGACTAAAAATACAGAAAAATTCTCCTTTTAAAAATACTTTTGTTATTACACTTGCCAATGGATGTCTTCCTGGATATGCATGCACAAAAGAAGCTTACATACAAGGTGGTTATGAAGCAGGTGCATCAATGTTAACCGGCAAATCAGGAGACATTATTGTAGAGACAGCGTTAAAGTTGGTTAGTGGGATAAAATAATAAATTTTATAAAGATAATAAAATATTGTTATTTAGAAAGGATTAAAAATTATGAGTAAATTAAAAGCTGGGGTTGCAATTAGGGATATATCCCCAGAAACTGGAATTAGGCTATGTGGCTACCCGCGTTTTGATAGAAAGAATGCTGGTATTCATGATCCACTATATGCTAATTGTCTTTTTTTAGATGATGATAAAACGAAAATTGCTATGATTAATTGTGATCTTGTGTATTTTGAAAAGCCGTTTGTAGAAGAGGTGAGAAATGAGATATCAAAAGTAACCAATATTCCTAAGTCAAATATAATGCTATCTGCATCTCATACTCATTCTGGACCTTTTACAAGAACATGGGTATCTGATATTGAAAAATCTGTTGGGTGGTATATATATTTTTATCCTGATTATTTAAAGTTACTTAAGGGGAAACTTATTGATTGTGCTTTGGAAGCACATAGTAAGTCTAATTATGCAAAGATAGGTTTTGGAAAAGGAACAGCTGGTAAAGAAAAGGGGATAGGTGGAAATAGAAACGATATAGATGGCATGGCTGATCCAGTAGTTGATGTAATTGGGGTACAAGACGTGAGTGGAAATTGGTTGGCTATTTGGGTAAAGTATTCTCTTCACCCAACTATTCTGCATGCAGACAACCTTCTTGTTTCGGCAGATTATCCTGGTTATATCAGAGAGTACCTGACAAGAACTAAGCCTGGTGCAATTATGCTTTTTGCCCAAGGAGCTACTGGAGATCAAAGTTCTCGCTACTTTAGAAAAGGGCAAACATTTGAAGAAGCAAAAAGATTTGGTTATACAATTGGCTCTGAGGCTGAAAGAATCCTTGATTCCATGACTTTGTCTGATTCAATTATACTAGGTTCAAAGTCTGTTGAAATAATACCTGAGCTAAAAGACATTCCATCTATTTCTAAGGCAGAGGCTGAAATTAATAAATATAATAAAAAACTTGAGATGCTAAAAAAATCCGGTGCATCTTATACAGAAATTCAAACTTGCAGTTTAGATAAGCTTGGTGCTGAATTCAATCTTATGTATGCTAAGTTTGGGGAAGATAAAGGTAAATATCCCCCGGTTAAATTAGAACTACCATTTGAAATCCAGGTAATTAAGATTGGAAGTTGTTGTATTGTAGGAATACCTGGTGAGATATATGTTAAATACATATTAGGGATTGAAGAAAAATCATCCTGTGAAAATACTTTTGTTACAACAGTGACTAATGGCATAGGACTAGGGTATATAGTAACTAAAGAGGCAGCCGAAAAAAGAATTTTTGAAGCTGGCGTAGGGTTAACAAAACAGGGTACTGGCGATAGGATAGTTAGATCTTCTTTAGAGGTAATAAATGATTTATACAAATAAAGCTAAAAAAGCAACTTATATATTAGCAATTGACTTAGGATCTACCAATCTTAAAGCAGCAATATTTGATAGTGATTTAAAAAGGATTGGAGAAAGTAGCATTCCACTACCGTATCTCTCTAAAGATATTAAAAAATTTGAATTTGATGTTGATGTTACATGGAATTTAGTATTGGAGCTATTTAAAAATGTATGTAAAAATTCAGGTTTAAATACGAGGGATATAAAAACAATATCTATTGATAGCCAGAATGGGACATTTACTATACTTGATAGTTCAGATAAGCCACTCCTACCATTTATAAGTTGGCTTGACGGTCGAGCAAAGGGTGAGTCAGAAATTCTTAGTAGAAAATTTGGCTCTTACTTTCACAAGCACTGTGGTATTAATAACATCACGCCTTATTCAGATATTTCTAAATTTTTATGGGTAAGAAGAAATCATCCTGATTTACTTTCTGATACCAATACTATATATCCTTTTCCTAGTTATGTTGCATATAAATTTATAGGAATGAATGCTATCGATACCAATTTAGCAGCAATGCATAGTTTGTATTCACTTAAGACAGGTGGTTGGAGGTCTGATCTAATGGAATTTATTGGAATTAAAAGAAATCAGCTTCCAATATTAGTTAGTACGGGTACTCCTATTAAGGCACTAGAGGTAAGTAAAGAGATTAATCTATCACCTGATTTGGAAGTTGTTCTTAGCGGAAACGACCAAACTGCTGCAGCTTTTGGAAATTTAATTTCTAAAGGGAGAACCTTGGTTGGTTTAGGGACAGCTTTAATGGTTTATAGATATATGGGAGAAAAAAGAGGGCCGTACAGTAAGAATAGCATGTGGGGGGTATATCCTAGTGGTGGCTATTATGAAATGTATGCCAACAATTATGGGACTCATTCGCTGGATTGGGCAAGAAATTATCTACTGCCTGGAAAAAATATTATTGAGTTTAGTGAAATAGCAAAATCATCAGTAGAAAGAGAATCAATAACAAAAGAAACATTTTTTTATCCTCAACGTATGGAAAGAAATGATGCATGGGTTGGAGATGGAGATTTGAATAATAGGGTATTAGCAGTTTTTGAAGGAATAAGCTTTTATCTTCGTTACATTATGTCAGAGTACCTTAAAATTAATTTAGCTAAGCCGATATGGGTAACTGGTGGAGGTAGTAAAAATATTTCTTGGCTTAAATTAATAGCAAATGTATTAGATACAATGGTATATAAAGCTAGCGGGGATGCTTTGTCAGGTGCTGCCAGAATGGTGTTTCCTAACAAAGAGACAGAAAATAGCAAAAACCAAAAAGCAATAACACCTGAGAAATCTAAAGTTTTAATTTATAATAAGCTTTATAGGATTTGGGTGAAAGGTTTAAAAAAATCTGACTATGTATAATACTAAATAGAAATGAAGGGAGTTATTATATGAAAAAGAAAAAAATAGTACTTCTTGGAGTTTGTCCAATTGGTAAATTTGTATTTTCTCATGAAGATGCAGTTTGTCAAAAAAAGAAAATATTTAAAAAGTTAGATGAACTGAAAATAAATTATGTAGCTATAGAAAATGTCCTGCCAGATGGGATGGTGCGTGATCAAAAGCATGTTGATATAGTAGTAGATCATTTCAAGAAAGAAAAAATTGATGCATTATTTATTCCGCACTGTAATTTTGGAACAGAAGGTGCGGTAGGAATGATTGCAAAGAAACTGAGTGTTCCAACGCTACTCTGGGGACCACGGGATAAAGCACCACTTCCTGATGGATCAAGGCTAAGAGACACACTTTGTGGCATGTTTGCGTCGAGCAAGGTACTGCATAAACTAAGAGTACCATTTACATACATTGAGAACTGTACTGTTGATGATAAACAATTTATAGAAGGTATCTCTTTATTTGTCCGGGCTGCTGCTGTTGCTAAGGCTATGAAAACTATGCGTATTGGTCAAATTGGGGTTAGGATTGATTTTTTCTGGACGACAATTATAAATGAGAGTGAACTTCTTGATAAATTTGGTATTCAGATATTACCAATTGACATGGTAGACTTCATAAATGCTGTTAAAAATCGTGCAAAAAATGACAGAAAAAAATACCAGGAAGAACTTAAAGAAATTAAAAAATGGCTAACCGTAGAAGGACTTAAAAGTGATGAGCCACTGCTGAATAGCTTAGCATCTCGGGATGAAATTATGATGCTGGCAGAAGAGCAAAATCTGGATGCAATTTCCATAAAAAGTTTTACTTCCATTCAAGAGGAATTAGGTGGTGGAGGTGGTTTAGGTGGTTCTATGGTTTGTGATAAGATTCCTCTAATTGATGAGTCAGACATACACGGAGCTGTAAGTTCAGTTTTAATTGATGCAGCTTCTAAAACTAATGAACCAAGCTTCTTTCCTGAATTTGTAATTCGCCATCCTGAGAATGAAAATGCAGCTTTACTATGGCATGGCACTGCACCATTATCACTGCGTGAACCAGGTTCAAAAGTAAAAATTGCACCACCATGGATATTAAAAGGGCTTCCACCAGGTAGCCTTAGTTTTAAGCTAAAGGATGGTCCGATGACTTTGTGTAGATTTGATGGAGATTATGGAGAATATATTTTGGGTGTTGGGCAGTGTCATACAACTACAGGCCCTCGGACACAGGAATTTTATGCATGGGTAGAAGTTGACGATTGGCCTCATTGGGAAAGAACAATGATAGAAGGTCCATACATCCATCATTTGTCAGTTGTTTATGGCCACTGTGCTAATGTATTAGAAGAAGCATGTAAATACATACCTGGGCTTAAAATCCAGAGGTTTGAAAAAAATTTAAGAGAAAATTAATAAGGGGGTAGAATTATGAATTCTAAAGAGAGAATTTTGACAAGTCTAAATCATAAAGAGCCAGATAGGATTCCTGTTTGTCTTGGATCAACATTGGAAACATCAATAGTCAAAGATGCCTATCAAAATTTGTGCAGTCATATAGGATTAAAAATAAAAGAAGTAAAATTTCTTGATATTGTTCAGCAACTTCCCTACTTAAATGAAGATTTTCTTGATTATTTTAATATTGATACAAGAGGGATATTTCCAGGCAAATCTTACAGCTGGCCATCATATCCTAAGGAGGATAATGATTCTTTTTACTTTTTTGATGAGTGGGGAATCAAATGGGTAAAACCTAAAGAGAGGAGCCTTTATTTCGATATTAGATTTAATCCACTAAAAGGGAAAGATTTTGATTACATAAAGAATTATAAACTTCCTGATCCACTAGATGAAGATAGGTATAAGAATATTGAAAAACAAATCAAGGCAGCTAAAAAGAAAAATAAAGCTATTGTAGCTTTTAGACCCATAGGAGTTGGTCTGCTTACAATGGCAGAATTTCTCAGAGGAATGGAAGATTTTTTGATTGATTTGGCAATCAATGAGAAAATTGCTTTAATGATTTTAGATAAATTGCAGGAGATATATAGTATGGGTTGGGAAAAATTTTTAAGTAAATTTGGAAAAGACATTGATGTTGTAGAAGAAGGCGACGATCTATCAGATCAAACTGGTCCTTTAATGTCATTAGAAATGTTTAGAAAATTTTTAAAACCTAAATTAAAGGAAACTATTAAAATAATAAAAGGTAAGTCAAATGCAAAAGTTCTTTACCATAGTGATGGTAACATTAAACCTTTTATTCCCGATCTTATTGATTGTGGTATTGATGCTATAAATCCCGTCCAGTATTCTGCAAAAGATATGGACACAAAAGAATTAAAAAAAGAATTTGGAAAGGATATCACTTTTTGGGGTGGAGGATGTGATACTCAAAAAATATTACCAAATGGTACACCGAGAGATGTGGAAGAAGAGGTAAAAAAGAGGATTAATGATTTAGCTCCTGGTGGTGGATTTGTTTTTGCTACTGTTCATAACATTCAGAAAGATGTGCCTCCTGAAAATGTGGTAGCAATGTTTGAAGCAATATCAAAATTTGGTAAATACTAATGAGTTTAGTCTATAATATAATTTTTTAATAAAGCCATATTATTGGTAAATGTACCATTGAGTTTTGGCATAGTTTATAATATATGTAGTATTATTTTACTATGCTGGTATGGAAAAATTTGATTAAAGGATAGAACTGATAATGAAGCCAAAAATTGCTTTTTTAGTAATAGGACATAGGGACTATCAATATGATTTAGGGATTAGATTTGCTAAATATACTGTTAAGAAACTTAAAGAAAACGGAATGGATATAGTCTTTTGTAATAGGTCTCTTAACGAAATAATAGATGCCCAAAACGAAGCTAAGAAAATTGTAAGAGAGGATATTGATGGAGTAATTATATTCTTAGGTACATGGGTTGAATGTTCAACGGCTATGGCTGCCATCAGAATGATTGAGCACCTACCCTTTTTAGTATGGGGTTTTCCTATGTTTGTAAATAAAGAGGGTACCAAAGATCAAACAGGTTCTTTTGTGGCCTACGCAACGCTTAAAGGTTCTTTAGACAGAGTAGATTATAAGTATAAAGGAATAATTGGCAAAACTGATGATGAGGAAGTTATAGGTAAGGTTATTTCATTTTGTAAAGCTGCTTTTACTTACAAGAGGCTTAAGGAATCAAGAGTTGGTCTATTTGGTTATGCTTCGATGTCTATGTATCCTGGAACCTTTGATCACTTATTGTTAAGAAGATATATAGGTCCTGAGGTTATTCATTTCGATACTTATCAATTAATAGAAGAGATGAAATTAATTAGCAAAAGAGATTGTTTGGAGATTATAGAAAAACTAAAAAGAGAAGTTGAGATGTCAGAATTTGTAGAAGAAAGTCAGCTTACTAAAGCAATAAAAATGTATAAAGCTTTAATGAATATAGTAAAAAAATTTGACCTCCAGGCTATAACCGTAAAGTGTCAGTACGAGTTATCTAAAATGTTCGGTATGACTGCTTGCATTCCCCTTAGTCTAGCTGCAGATAAAGGTGTGGTATCGGGTTGTGAGGGAGACATTATTACATTAATATCGATGTTGATATTTAGTTATGTTACAGATCAGCCTATTTACTATGGCGATGTCCTTGATATTGAGTGTAAGAAAGTATTATTTTCCTCTTGCGGTATTGCTCCATTTAGTTTGGCAACTAAGAAAAGAAAAAAATATATTAGAAATTTTAATGAATTATTTAATAATATATCAATAGAAGAAGATGGCAAAACAAGTAATGATGCTTTTAAGGGTATTTTAAGCTCTATTACTTTAAAGCAAGGTAAAATGACCTTTGGAAGGCTAGCGGAAGGAATAGGAGGCAGTTATAAGTTTGTTTATGGAACAGGAGAAGGTATAGAGACAGAATTGAGACAGGGAATAATGCCTGCAATAGATATAATTATTGATGGTTCTATCGAAAAATTTATAGATTCTCTTCCATCACAACATTATGCGTTGTGCTATGGAGATATTTCTGAGGAGATAGAAGATTTGTGTAGGATTTTAAATGTTGAAGTAATAAGAATTTAAAATTAATTTTGAGTAGACTTTATTTTGTTTAAAACTGAATTAATTAGTGAGATAAAGCATTAAAAATATTTTAGCTTTGAGGATAAATGAACTACAAAAAAAGTTTTTATGATGTAATAAATAATAAAAAACCACAAGTAATTCCATTTATACCACGTTTTGATTTATGGTATAATGTGCATTCCAAGAAAAAACCTAAACCTATAATTCTAGAGGGAATAAATTCTTTAAATGAGTTCTCAAGATCAATAGGATTTATTCCATATAGCAGTATACCAGATTTTATGGCAGGTGGAGATTTAGAAAGAATAATTCATCGCTCACTTGGTTTTTATAATTTAAAACAATGTCCTTACAAAATAAGCCTTAGCAGTGTTAAGGTTAATTCCAAACACAATAGCGGTAATACATATGTTGAATATATTACACCGATGGGTTCTCTTGACACCGAATTTATATTTACTGAAGAAATGAAAAAATCAGGTTCTTCGATAAGCTGGATTAAAAAAAGGCTTATAACAAAAAAAGAAGATTACAAAATATGCAAGTACATATTTGATGATATGATAATTGAAGAAAATTATAAGGAATTTGATGAATATATAGAAGAACAAGGAGACGACTGGATACCTATAGCGTATGGTATTATGGCTGTATCTGGGATGCAGCATATAATGAGAGATTTTTTAGAGATAACTGATTTTTTCTTACATTTTGTGGACAATAGAAAAGAATTAGAAATGCTGGCTGGTTCAATTGATAAAAAAATTGGAAACATTATCAAGATACTATCAAAGTGCAGTGCAGATATTATACTTGTTGGTGCAAATTTTGACTCGACTGTAACTTACAAACCTTTTTACAAAGGATATATTTTACCCAGGTTTAAAGATTATTCCGATATACTTCATAAAAACAATAAAAAAATAATAAGTCATTGTGATGGTGAAAATGATAGCTTGTGGGAGTTATACATAGATTCTGATATAGATATTTTAGAGGCAGTTGCTGTAAGACCAATGGTAAGGCAGAGCTTTGAAGAAATAGTCAATATAATAAAAGGTAGAGCAGTTATTTGGGGTGCGATAGATTCTATAGCTTTGCTTAATGATTCAATGAGTGATGGCGATTTTAAAAAATATGTTGAAAATATAGTAAATATTGCAAAAAGTAATCGTATCATCCTTGGAATATCAGATACAGCACCGGTTAATATGAATGTAGACAGAGTTTTATATATTAAGGACTTTATTTTAAGAGAAAGTAAATAGCTTTTTATTAGCATATCTTTATTTTTTAATGAGACAATTTGTTTTTGACAATATTACTTAAATTAATTAATTAATTTAAGTAAACGTTGAGATATTTATATATAAATTTTAATTAAATTTATAATGTATGGTATGAAGCACATTCTTTAAAAAGGTATAAGATAAATATAAGATTTCCAACCTTAAACGATGTAGCAAAAGAAAAGTGGGCTACTCAGCGGATACAGTATCAAGATATATTAGTAAAAAAGGTTATATTGGTAAAGAACAAAGAAGAAGATCCAAAAAGCAATTAATAAACTCAACTATTATCAGTATACAAGTGCCAGTATACTGAAAAGTTAAATCAAATACAGTTGCTTTAATTATAGCCAGCATTAAAAATGATTTTTATATAGGAAGGTGGTATTAAAGATATGACAGGTAAAGAGCGTGTTTTAAAAGCAATATCTCATTCTGAAGCTGATAGAGTTCCAATCGATTTGGGGTCGACGATAGCAACTTCAATTAATGTTAAAGCATATATCGCACTGCTTGAATTGCTGGGATACAAAAATGAAACAATAGAGTTTTTCCATGTACTGTCTCAGCTTGCAAAGGTTGACAGAAAAATTATCAAGAGATTTTCAATTGACACCTGTGGTATATTACCAAAGCCGATATTTCTTGAAGATTTTTTAGAGCAAAATGACGGTTCATCGGTTATTGATGAATGGGGAATTAAATGGTTTATGCCGAAAAATGGCGGTCATTATTATGACATGATTTACCATCCACTAAAAAACTGTTCAATAGAGGATTTTAGCGAGTATAAATGGGTAAATGGCGATAATCCAGATAGGTTTATTGATATGGAATTACAAATAGAAGAAGCATTGCAGGAACAAAATACTCTGGTAATGGGTAATACTGTGGGGAATGGAATTTTTCAGACAGGGAACTGGCTTGAAGGGTATGAGGATTTCCTCTGTGA
>Ga0210003_1000771_pt1 | contig 29159 bp, 20 predicted proteins | sample LantaG_FD_182804 | JGI IMG/M metagenome (GOLD analysis project Ga0210003, IMG submission 182804) | Deep subsurface microbial communities from Baltic Sea to uncover new lineages of life (NeLLi) - Landsort_02402 metaG (SPAdes) (version 2) | ecosystem: Environmental > Aquatic > Marine > Oceanic >... | reverse complement strand
TGGGTATCGTCGAATAAGTTTGGTGGGCCCGCAACAAGTAAGGTGAACAAAACACCGTTGTGGCAGCTCGAATAGAAGGTTGAACCAATCAAACAAAATTTAAGCTTGACAGGCCTGGCTTCATAGAGGGAATGACAATGGGGCGCAATAATTAACTTGACTTGGTATGATATATGCTTTTGCCCGTGCATTCAGATATACTTTGTTCAGTGACAATCGCGCCAGGGATGTTTAGCTTGACAGCGTGTTCGGCAGATACAGTGGATTCCTGGCTCGGTGATTACTACCGCATAAGACAGGACGAACCGGCCGCTGAGCAAATATGCCGGGGTTACCCGTTCAGAGCCCCTGTCGCCGGTCAATCGATTCCGAGTGCTTGTTTCATGGCGATATCGGCCTTTTCCTCGGCCTGTCTGGCTTCGTCGACCTCGGCGAATTCCTTCGGCAGCGGCGCCTCTGCTAAGTGCTTAACCTTCATCTCGAGGTGCGGCCTGAACGCGGTGCCGGCCGGTATCAGGTGGCCGAGTATCACATTCTCTTTCAGACCACACAATTGGTCCACTCGCCCCGCCAGCGATGCTTCGGTCAGGACCTTGGTCGTTTCCTGGAAGCTTGCCGCCGCGATGAAGCTTTCAGACATTAGCGAGGCTTTTGTTATCCCTAACAGCAGCGTACTTGCGGTCGCGGGCTTGGGCTTTCTGCCGACAGCCTTGGCGCCGCCGACCATTTCGACCTTCTCGTTAATCGCCGCAAGCTCGTCTTTGCTGATAATCCGGTCTTCCTTGAGGTCGGTTACGTCGCCGACATTGGTGACTCTTACGCAGTGGACCAGTCTTTCGTTTTCCCTTCTGAATTGGAACTTGTCTACAACCTCGCCGGGCAGGAAGCTGCTGTTGCCCACAGACTCAACCTGGATTTTTCGCATCATCTGAGAGCAGATTATCTCGATATGCTTGTCGTTGATGCCGACATTCTGCGAGCGATACACATTTTGAATCTCGGCGATGAGATACTTCTGCAGGGCCTCTTCGCCTTTGATTCGAAGGATATCATGCGGCACCAGAGGCCCATCCGTAAGGGCATCGCCGGCCTCAACCATATCACCGGCGTGGACGTTCAGATGCCTGTCACGCGGAACATGATGTTCTTTTTGCATCTCGCTGGCGCCGGTGATGATAACGGTCATTTTGCCCTTGCGTTTATCACTTTTCAGTTCGACCCGACCGCTTATCTCGGCCATTGCCGCAGGGTCCTTAGGTTTTCGTGCCTCAAACACCTCGGTGACTCTCGGCAGCCCGCCGGTAATGTCCTGAGTTCCGCCGGTTGCCCTGGGCTGGTGAGCAAGCAGCTCACCGGCCTGAACCTGCTGTCCTTCAACAACCTCAATCCTGACCCCCGCGGGCAGGTAGTGGACGTCAAGTATTTTGCCGGTGGGATCTTCTATAATAACCTGCGGGTGCTTGTCCCCCTTGTGCTCAATTATCACGGGCTTTCCTTCCTTGCCCACCCGCTCCTGCTCAACGCGGACTGTTTCGCCTTCAAGGATATCCACAAACCGCACAAGACCGCCAACCTCGGCCAAAATTGGCGTGCGGTGAGGGTCCCATCTAAAAAGTCTCGCCCCGGTCTTTACCGCCTGGGCATCTTTGACCAAAACAGTAGCGCCATACGGAACCTTGAATTTGTCCAGCTCACGTTTCTTGTTGTCAAGAAGCGCTATCTCACCGTTCCGCTTCAGTGCAATTGTCCGAGTCCCGCTGGCCTGGTCCTTGAAGGATATCACATTTATGTCGCGGTATTGTACTATCCCTGCCTGCGTCGCTTTCTGCTCGTGCTCGAGAATCGCTCTTTCAGCCACGCCGCCCGTATGGAAGGTGCGCAACGTCAACTGTGTCCCGGGCTCACCTATCGACTGAGCGGCAACAATCCCGACCGGCAGGCCTTCTTCAACAAGCTTGCCTGTGCTCATATCCGTGCCGTAACACTTGGCACACATACCAAACACACTGTCGCACGTTAAAGGACTCCTGACTCTTATGGCATCGAGACCCAAAGCCTCAATCTTCGCCGCCGCCTCAGAAGTAATAATCTCGTTCTCGGCGACTATCATCTCATCCGTAATCGGGTTGCGAATGTTATCCCGCGCGGTCCTGCCGATAATGAGCTCGGAAAGAGGCGTCTCAACCTGGTCGCCTCTGCTGACGGCGCTCTTGGTGATGCCCTGCAAGGTTCCGCAGTTGCGTTCGGTGATGATGACGTTCTGAGCGACATCGATAAGCTTACGCGTAAGGTATCCGGAATTAGCCGTTTTCAAGGCGGTATCAGCGAGACCTTTGCGGGCTCCGTGCGTCGAGCTGAAGTACTCCAGAACAGTCAAGCCTTCGCGGAAGTTCGATTTTATGGGTGTCTCAATAATCTCGCCGCTGGGTTTGGCCATCAGCGCACGCATGCCGGCCAACTGCTGAATCTGGTCGACACTGCCCCGCGCGCCGGAACCAGTCATAAGGTATATAGGGTTAAGGTATGGTGTGCCGTCTTCTCTGGTATCATCCCTGAGGCCTCGCATCATCTCGTTGGTGACGGCGACGCGGGCGTGCGTCCATGCGTCTATGACCTGGTTGTACCGCTCACCTTCTGTCAGAACGCCGTTATTGTAGTTCTCGCGTATTTCCCGGACTTTCTTTTCCGCCTCGCCGATGATTTCCTGCTTTCGCGGTGGGATTTTGAGGTCCGTAATACCGAAACTCAGACCGGCAAGTGTGGCGCGCTTAAATCCCAAATCCTTAATCCTATCCAGCAAATCTACAGTCTCTGCGCTGCCAGCGAGAGCAAAACACTCACTGATTACCCTGCTGAGCATCTTTTGTGACATAACCACATTGCAAAACGGCATCTGGGCAGGGAGAATATCGTTGAATATGCACCGGCCGACGGTGGTCTCAACAATACACGGTTTTTTTATCTCCGATATTTCGTCGGGGCCTGTTATAACCTTATCTTTGTTGACTCTGACCTTAATCCTGGCGTGCAAAGTAATCTTACCCGTCTCCAGTGCCATTATCGCCTCGAATGGGTTCCTGAATGCCATACCCTCGCCCTTTTCACCATCTCGGACGTTGGTCAGGTAGTAATTACCCATTACCATATCCTGCGAAGGCCCGACCATCGGCAAACCGTGGGACGGCGAGAAGATATTAGAGGTGGTCATCATCAGCGTATGCGCCTCGGCCTGAGCTTCAATGCTCAGGGGCAGATGTACCGCCATCTGGTCGCCGTCAAAGTCCGCATTGAAGCCCTTACACGCAAGCGGGTGGAGCATAATAGCGTTGCCTTCAACAAGTACAGGCTCAAAGGCCTGAACACCCATCCTGTGAAGGGTTGGCGCACGATTAAGCAGAACAGGGTGCTGATGGATAACCTCCTCCAGAATGTCCCAGACCTGTTCATCGCGGCGTTCAATCATGCGCTTGGCACTTTTTATGGTATCGGTAAGTCCGTGCTGTTTGAGTTTGCGAATTATGAACGGCTGATACAACTCCAGAGCTATCCTCTTTGGCAGACCACATTGATAGAGTCTCAGATTGGGCCCAACGACTATCACCGAACGGGCTGAGTAGTCCACACGTTTGCCGAGCAGGTTTTCGCGGAACCGCCCCTGTTTGCCTTTTATCATATCCGTCAGGCTCTTCAAGGGCCTGTTGTTGCTGCCGAGAACAGGCCTGCGGCAGCGACCGTTGTCCAGAAGTGAATCGACCGCTTGCTGCAGCATCCTCTTTTCATTTCGTATAATTACCTCCGGGGCGTTGAGGTCCATGAGTTTCTTCAGCCGGTTGTTGCGATTGATAATTCGCCTGTACAGGTCATTCAAATCGCTGGTTGCAAAGTTGCCGCTCTCAAGCAGGACGAGTGGGCGCAGGTCCGGCGGGATAACAGGAATGACCTCAAATACCATCCATTCAGGCTTATTCTTGCTGTTTTTCACCGCGTCGACGCCCTTAAGCCGCTTGGCCAGATCTTTGAGCTTCTGCTTGCTTCCCGTCTTGCTTATTGCGACTCTCAACTCCGAACCGAGGGCATCGAGGTCGAGAGCGACCAGCAGAGCCCTGATAGCTTCAGCTCCCATCGCCGCCTTGAAACTGGCCCCATATTTGCTTGTTGCCTCTCGATAGTCTTCTTCAGTGAGCAACTGCTGCAACTTCAACGGGCTGTCACCGGGGTCGGTAACAACGTAGTCCTGGAAGTAGATTATCTTTTCAAGCTCAGATGCTTTCATCCCCAGCAGCGTCCCGAGATGATTGGGTATAGCCTTGAAAAACCATATGTGCAGCACCGGCGCCGAAAGATTTATATGCCCCATGCGTTTCCGGCGGACACGACTGTGTGTGACCTTAACACCACACCGGTCGCAAATTATCCCCTTAAACTTGGTACCCTTGTATTTTCCGCAGGCACATTCCCAGTCCCGCTCGGGTCCGAAGATACGCTCACAAAACAACCCGTCTTTTTCCGGCCGGTATGTTCGGTAGTTGATAGTCTCAGGCTTGCGGACCTCACCGAATGACCAACTGCGAATATCATTCGGGCTAGCCAGGGCAATCTTGACCGAACCGTAATCGTTAATACGATCGTAAATATTTCCCAACATTTAAGGTCAACTCCTGCAATTTCAAAACCTTGAATAAAGGCTTTTGCTAATCGCTATTTGGCGGTTTCAAAAGCCTGTCTACCCTAAAGGCCTATACCTCCGAGGCGTTTCTTCTCAAGCTGAACATTCAATCCCAAGCCCCTCATTTCATTACACAATACATCAAAAGACAACGGTGTCCCTGCCTCAAGGCTGTTTTGCCCTTTAACCATAGACTCATAAATTTTTGTCCGGCCTTCGATATCATCGCTCTTTACGGTAAGCATTTCCTGTAGAGTATATGCCGCCCCGTATCCTTCCAAGGCCCACACCTCCATCTCCCCAAACCTTTGCCCGCCTGTCCTTGTTTTTCCTCCCAGCGGCTGCTGCGTAATAAGGCTGTATGGCCCGGTGGCCCTCGCATGAATCTTGTCATCGACGAGGTGATGCAGCTTCATCATATACATATATCCTATGGTTGCCTTTTGGTCAAACGGTTCGCCGGTCCTGCCATCATACAACTGAGTCTTTAAGGTCGCAGAGGGCACGTCAATAAAGAACTCATCCTCGGGCGGGACCTGACCGGCTTGCTCGATTTCTTTCTTTCGCGCGGCCATTCGTTCATTTGCCTCGTCGGTCAACTGACGGATTTCTTCCTCGGTGGCACCATCAAAGACCGGCGTAATTGCGCTAAAACCCAACACCTTCGCCACCCAACCCAGATGAGTTTCAAGAATCTGTCCGACATTCATCCGGCTCGGCACGCCGAGAGGATTAAGCAAGATATCAAGACTGGTGCCATCTTCGAGGAACGGCATATCTTCCTCAGGCATAATTTTTGCGACAACACCTTTATTGCCATGCCGCCCAGCCATTTTGTCACCAACCGACAACGTTCTCTTGGTGGCCACATAGATTTTTACCATCTCGAGCACACCGCTGGGCAGTTCGTCGCCATGTTTTAGACGTTCGATTCTACGCTGCTTCTGCTTTTGAACTTCGGAGATTTTAATCCAGAACTTATCCACTATCTCCTGAGCATCTTTTCGAAGCGAAGCAGGTTTGACCCATTTAATATCAAAGTTTTCTATCTGCTCATAAACAACTTCATCGTCAAGGCTCTCGCCGACTTTCTGACGAGTGGACGGATCGATGACGGTGGCCGGGCTTGCGGACTTTCCTTTGCCGTCAAGCTTCTTATGGACAGCCTCGACCATCTGCCTGAACACCTGGCACTCTTTGGCCCTCATTTGGTGTTCATACTCTTTTATCTGGGCCTTGACGGCATTTTTTTGTTCTTCACCACCGGCGCCACGTCTGGTAAATTTCTCGGTTTTTATCACCACTCCTTCATAACCGCTCGGCAGTTCAAGCGAGTCGTTTTTTACGTCTTCGCCGGCTCTGCCGAAGATAGCGTGCAGCAGCTTTTCTTCCGGTGTCAATTCCGTTTTGCTTTTGGGTACGACCTTGCCTACAAGAATATCGCCCGGACACGCGCGGGTTCCCTCGCGGACTATGCCGTACTCATCCAAATTGCGCAAGGCCTTCTCGCCAACGTTAGGAATATCGCGTGTGAATTCTTCGCTGCCGAGTCGTGTCTCGCGAACATCGGCAGTAAATTCGTCAATGTGAATACTTGTAAAGGCATTATCTTTCACAAGCTTTTCACTGACAACAATCGCGTCCTCAAAATTAAAGCCGTCAAAGGAAACGAATCCCACCAGAATGTTCTTGCCGAGAGCCAGCACCCCCTCGGCGGTACCGCCGCCGTCCGCTATAACCTGTTCCTTTTTGACCTTCTCGCCGAGTTTTACTGTCGGTTTTTGATTAAGACACGTTCTTTCATTGAGACCCACAAATTTTGCGAGCGGATACTCCTGGGTACGGTTAATCACAATATGCTGTGAATCTACGGCGGTGACAACGCCGTCTCTCTCGGCCCGGACCAGCATGCTCGAGTTCTGGCCGACCACCTTTTCCATCCCCGTGCCCACAAGAGGAGCCTCAGCTCTTAAGAGCGGCACGGCCTGTCGCTGCATATTCGAGCCCATCAATGCCCGGTTTGCATCATCGTGTTCGAGGAACGGGATAAGCGATGCCGAAACACCGACGGTCTGCTTAGGCGAGATATCAACGTAGTCTATTTCATCACTTGAGACCTGTGCCAGCTCGCCGCCCTTTCTTGCCAGGACCATCCCTTTATACATCTTGCTGGTTTTCTGGTCAACTGTGCTGGGCGGGGCCAGTATTGCTTTCATCTCGTCATCGGCGCGTAAGTACGCGACCTCGTCGGTAACCTTACCTTTTTTTACTTTTCTATACGGTGTGAGCAGAAAACCATATTCATCAACCGTCGCAAAAACCGCCAGTGACGAGATTAATCCGATATTCGTCCCTTCCGGTGTCTCGATAGGGCATACCCTGCCGTAATGGCTGATGTGGACATCGCGAACTTCAAAGCCTGCCCGCCTTCGATTAAGCCCGCCCGGCCCCAGAGCTGACAGACGCCGCTCATGAGTCAGTTGGCTCAAAGCATTGGTCTGGTCAACTACCTGGCTCAACTCCCCCCGGCCGAAAAAATAGTTGATGCTGCTGGAGACACTCTTGGAGTTTACCAGGTCGGATATGCGGAGGGGCTCTTCGGAGTCCCTGCGGACGCTCATCCGTTCCTGAACGGTCTTGCGAAGCTTCAGCAAGCCCTTTCTGATTTCATCTCCTGCAAGCTCATCTATAGTCCGCAACCGTCTATTGCCGAGATGGTCGATATCGTCGACCTTGCCCTCGTTGCTGCGAAGCGCAACCATATATTTCATAGTGCTAAGGAAATCTTCCGGCCGGAGCGTCATCTCGCTTTCGTCTACGTTCTGGGCGAACTTCCGATTTAACCTGAACCGGCCCACTTTGCCCAATCGGTAACGATTGGAGTCAAAGAATTTCTCTGCAAAGAAAGTTTTGGCTTTCTCTTCATTTGGCGGGTTGCCCGGTCGTAACCTCACATACAACTTCAGCAGAGCCTGCTCGTGACTCTGGCAGTCGTCCTCCGCAAGAGTGTTCAATATAAGCGCGTCGCGAACATTATCTACAACCTCGACCTTCTTGATACTGCTCTGCTGTATCAAGGAGACCTTGTCACCTATCAGCGTGGCGGCCTTTACGAGGATTTCGCCGGATTCCGCATCCACAATTGCACCTACGGCGTACATGTCGGGACTCAGCTTTGCTGCTGAAATGGTCCTGGTAGAATAAAACAGCCGCACAATCTCCTCGGTGGTGCCAAACGCCGGGTCTATCGCGCGGAGAAAAATCGTGGCAGGTATCTTGCTCGACTGGTCTATCCTGACGACCAGAACATCTTTATGGGTGACGGCGATTTCTATCCAACTTCCCCTTTCGGGTATGATTCTGCCGCCGTGAAGCACTCGGTCGCCCTCTTTGCTTTCAACAAGAAAATCAACACCAGGGCTTCGATGCAACTGGCTGACGATAACCCGCTCGGCGCCATTGATGATGAACTCGCCGCCGCCTATCATTACCGGCATCTCCCCAAGGTATATCGACTGTTCAGCAAGGTCCTCATCATCCCTGGTGCGCAGCCTGCACCATATCTTCAGGGGATAACCGTAGGTAAGCCGTAGCTGTCGACACTCTGTTGGTGTATAACGAGGCTCCTCAAGCTCGTAGCAGAGATATTCCAAATACATGCTCTTATCGTAGTTGTAGACAGGAAAAATCTCGCGAAACAGCGTTTCGAATCCGATACACTTTCTCTTGGTAGGCGCCACAGCCTTCTGCAGAAAACGTTCATAGCTCTTGTTCTGGATGTCCATGAGGTTAGAAAGCTCAAAGGCATCCCGAATCTTACCAAAATTGCGCACGGTCTTTAAAGCCATGTGAAACCCCTAACTCAGCCGGCAGTACACGGCAATCATCAGAAACCCCGGTGTCTGTCGACCACCACACCTGCCGTTCAATTGGTTTTAGGACAACTCAACTACCGCACCGGTTTCTTCGAGCTGCTTTTTGACGGTTTCGGCCTCTTCCCTGCTCAGTCCCTCTTTGACCGGTTTGGGGACGTTGTCCACAAGCTCCTTTGCCTCCTTTAGCCCCAACGCTGTCAGGGCTCTCACTTCCTTGATAACCTGGATTTTCCTATCACCAAATTCCTTGAGGATTACATCAAAAGTGCTCTTCTCTTCTTTCTCTTCACCCTTGTCGTCGGCAGCGGGGCCGGCCATCATAACAGGCGCGCCGGCGGCTGGTTCAATACCATACTCTTGCTTAAGGTAGTCGCCAAGCTCTTTAGCCTGCATCAGCGTCAGGCCTACTATCTTGTCGCCCAGCGCCTTAACGGCACTGCTCCAACTCTTGTCTGCTTTTTCGGTCTGCTGCTCGGCTTGAACTGTTGCAGGGTCGTTCTGCTGCTTAGCCGGCTTTGCTTTTTTTGCTTGTTCAGCCTTTTCTTCGCCTTTGGTTTGCTCTTTTGCCATCTTCGCTTCAACTCCTATCCTGGTCAACGCCCCGCGGTAGCCGAAACTCCACCGTTTCGTTTAACCCCGCACAGGGGGCAACCACGCAGGCTGTTCGCATTACCTGTCTTAATTTATGCTGCCTGTTTCTCGACCTTGTCGGCGACGGCCTTAACGCAACCGGCAATAGCGCCGGCAGCGGCGCCAAAGGCACCAACCAGGCGACTGGCTGGTGACTGTGCAAGAAACGAAATTTCACTTTGCAATTCCGCCCTCGTCGGCATCTTTGCAATTTTCTCTGCCGCCGAAGCTTCCACTACCGAGCCATCCAGGAAAGCACCCCTAATCTCCATCGGGGCAAGCTTCTTGGCCCAAGCGACCATCTCTTTTGCGACATCGACTATACTGTCGCCGCCGTACGCTACCGCACACGGACCGCTGAACAGAACTCTGGCAGGCTCCATTTGACGGCTGGCAAGCGCTTTTCTGAAAAGCGAATTCCTGACGACAAGCAAGCCAATACCATTTTGGCCAAGCTCGCCGCGCATCCGGTTATTGTCTACACCGCCGATGCCCTTAATACTGACGACCATAAAATCACTTATACCTTCGTCGGCAATTCTTTTCTCGAGTTCGGCCTGCTGCAAACCCTTGACGTACTTGCTCATACTCTCACCTGCCTGTTCCCTCGCCCAAATTGGACATCATTGTTCTCAGTGAGCTTTTACCAGTCATATTAAACCGCCACCTTTATACCTGGGCTCATCGTGGCACATATGTGGACATTCCTGATGTAGGCGCCTTTGGCCGTAGCAGGCCTCATTTTCTTTATGTGCTCAATGAAAGCCTCTATGTTCTCAACAAGCTTCTCGGTCTCGAAGCTTTGCTTGCCGACTATCGCGTGCACATTGCCGCCCGCGTCGTTTCTGAAATCGACCTTACCGGCGGCGAACTCGGCCACTGCCGTTACAACATCAGCCGTTACGGTGCCATTTTTTGGCGAGGGCATCTTGCCCTGGGGCCCCAGGGTCCGGCCGAGCTTGCCGACCTTGCCCATCACCTTCGGCGAGGCCACTGCAACATCAAAATCGGCCCATCCATCCGAAATCTTCTTTATCAGCTCGTCACAGCCGGCCTCAACTGCACCGGCTTTTTTGGCAGCTTCGACGTCTGCATCCTGGCAGAAGGCGACGACCTTTTTCTGCTTGCCTATGCCGTGAGGCAGCGAAATCGAGCCGCGAACCAACTGGTCGGCCTGCTTCGGGTCAATACCCAGATTCAGTACGCACTCTATACTCTGGTCGAATTTCACGGAATCGAAAGACTTGACTTTTTCCACCCCTTCTTTCAGACTTAACGGCTCTTTGCTTAGCTGTTCTGCTTCCTTCGTGTATCTTTTACCTTTTGAGCTCATATAGTATCTCTTCTTCAAATCCGTATAACAATCACGCCGGCGGTTCCATCAAAAATTCAAACTCCGCCGTGCCCAGGTTGTTTCGCTTCCAGACCTTTTCAATCAATCTACTCGTCAAGATTGGTCAGAGACTACTTCTATGCCCATACTGCGGGCCGTACCTCGTATGATTTTTTCAGCCTGGTCCAAATCGTAGGCGTTCAAATCCTTAAATTTGGCGTCGGCAATCTGGCGCACCTGCTCGGCGGTGACGCTTCCAACTTTCTCCTTGTTCGGAACACCACTTCCCTTGGCAATTTCAGCAGCCTGTTTCAGCAGCACCGCTGCAGGCGGACTCTTGACCTCGAAAATAAAACTCTTGTCGAAATAGACGGTTATTACCACCGGCACAATGGTTCCGTTAAGGTCTTTCGTTCGCTCGTTGAACTGGGAAACAAACTGACCAATGTTGACGCCGTTCTGACCCAGTGCGGGCCCTATGGGCGGCGCAGGTGTTGCCTGTCCGCCCTTTGCCTGCAACTTAATCTTCACAGCCACTTCTTTCGCCATCTGTTCTACCTCGTATTGTGCATTTCACATCTCCGATGGCAGCACAAATAAAGCCGCCATTATCGTCGCCAACCAAACAACAAGCGAAACCTCATCCTTCAGAGATGTAAATTACACCTTCTCAATCTGCCAGTACTCTATATCCAGCGGTGTGCTGCGGCCAAATATCGTGACTATTACCTGCACAAGCCCGCGTTCTTGGTCAATAGAATCAACGGTACCCTCGAAGTTCTCAAAAGCACCCTCACGAATCTTCACCTGGTCACCCTTGTTGAATTCAACCTTGATAGTGGGCGCATCTTCGGGTTTTTCTGCCTCCAAAAGCATCTTGGCCACATCGGTATCCCGCATAGGTGTGGGGATGCCTTCAGTCCCGATAAAGTCGCCCACATCGGATGTTTCCTTAATCATAAACCAGGCTTTTTCCTGCACCCGACCATCTTCGGTCGGCTCCATCTCCATAAAAACATACCCAGGATATAGTTTTCTCTTATGCACGGTTTGCTTACCCCCGCGAATGCGCTTAACCCTCTCGACCGGAACCTCAATCCTGCCGACAATACCATTGAGGTCATCTCTCTGTACCTTCTGCGAGAGAGCTCGCTTAACCTGCTCCTCTTTATTAGCCGCCACTCGCAAAACGTACCAGTGCATATTAAACCCTGTGTTCTTTACGGACAAACCTGTCATAGAGGCCAAAGCCATTTCTATGTCCATGCTCTCGAGACAGTCGTCCGCAACCGTCGTTAATCAAATACCGTATTCCAGCAACCACCGGAAAGACATAGTAAAGAACAAATCTGTAGCGCCGAGAAGCACCGCCATAATTATGACAACCATAATGACTATAAAAGTCGAAACAGTGATTTCCTTCCTGCTCGACCAGCTAACCTTCTTAATCTCGCCTTCAGCGGCGATCATAAAATCAGCGACAGAAGATTTGTTAATCAACCAGAAAACCAAAATGCCCAGGACAACAAACAACCCCGCCGGTATCATAGTTTCCGGCCAGAGCCCCAAATCGGTAGCCTCCAGTTTTTTGTAAAGCTGCATACAACCCAAACCGACTATTATCGCTGCGCCAAAGGCACTGCACAGTCTCGTATATTTACCCTGACCGCTTTTGTAAATCTCGAATACCATAGTACAAAAATCTTTACCTTGTCTCCCATTGTTCTGTTGTCGTCTGCCCGGCAGCGGCCGGTTACAAACAAAGCAGGCCAGGAGGGAATCGAACCCCCAACCTTCGGTTTTGGAGACCGACGCTCTGCCAAATTGAGCTACTGGCCTAACCGTCAAAGACAAAAAACCGAGAAACCAGCCGGTTCTACCCTACTTTCGGCGTATCTTATGTACAGTATGCTTTCGCTCATTGCTGCAGAACTTCTTCAACTCCAATTTCGGCGTGCCCTGCACCACGCTGACACTCGTGCGGTAGTTCCTGCGACCGCACTGCTTGCACTCAAGCCAGACATATTCTCTTTTGCTCTTTCTTTTGGCCATAAAAGCCGTCTCACCAAGCAAGTTCGTCTATTTGAACAACTCCTTGCCCCCCGGTGCCCCACAGTCGCTACAACAAGCAAAGACAATTAGAACACCTTTACTGCTTTATACTCCTGGAGTTCAAAAGCCATTCAGGGGTGTCTATTCAAGAATTTTGGTTACCACTCCGGCGCCTACTGTCCGGCCACCTTCCCGAATAGCAAACCGAAGACCGTCTTCCATTGCGATCGGAGCGATTATCTGTACCTCCATCGTTATATTGTCGCCTGGCATACACATCTCTGCCTGTTTTCCTGTGTCGCTTTTCAACGCCAGAATCGAGCCGGTGACGTCAGTAGTTCTGAAGTAAAACTGTGGCCTGTATCCGGCAAAGAACGGTGTGTGCCGACCGCCTTCCTCCTTGGTCAGGACATACACCTCGGCATCGAACTTTGTGTGTGGTGTTATGCTGCCCGGCGCCGCCACTACCTGCCCGCGTTCCAGGTCTTTCTTTTCAACGCCGCGCAGAAGCACACCAATATTGTCACCGGCCTGGCCTTCATTGAGGGTCTTATTGAACATCTCAACGCCTGTAACCACGGTCTTTCGTGTCTCTTTTGCCAGCCCAACGACCTCAATTTCCTCACCGACACGGACCTTGCCGCGTTCCACCCGGCCGGTGCCTACAGTGCCCCTGCCCTTGATACTGAAAACATCCTCGACCGGCATAAGGAACGGCTTGTCAACCTCCCGTTCTGGAATCGGGAAATAAGTGTCAACCGCCTCCATTAACTCGTCGATGCACTTGCAGGCCTCGTCGTCCTTGCCCTCGCTTTCCATTGCAGCCAGAGCCGAACCTTTAATAATAGGTATATCATCGCCGGGAAACTCGTACTTGCTCAAGAGTTCCCTTATCTCCAGTTCGACCAATTCCAGCAGCTCGGGGTCATCGACCTGGTCCACCTTGTTCAGGAAAACCACGATTCTTGGCACGTTGACCTGACGAGCAAGCAGGATATGCTCCCGAGTTTGGGGCATCGGGCCGTCGCCGGCGGCCACTACGAGCACAGCTCCATCCATCTGGGCGGCTCCGGTAATCATATTCTTTATGTAGTCGGCGTGTCCCGGACAATCAACGTGGGCGTAGTGACGCTTTTCCGTCTCATACTCCACGTGGGCGGTGTTTATAGTAACGCCGCGTTCCTTCTCTTCCGGAGCGTTATCTATATCGTCGAACTTTTTAACCGTACCCAGACCCAACCTGTGCACCAACCGCATCGTAATTGCAGCCGTCAGCGTTGTTTTGCCATGGTCAATATGACCAATTGTTCCGACGTTAAGATGTGGTTTTGTGCGCTCAAATACCACCTTAGCCATCTTACTATAAACCTCCAAAGCATGGGGTTACCATTAACTTTGCAAACCGCACTTGCCCAAAAAGCACTTCCGAACGTCTATATTCATCCGGTCGCCAGGGCAACACAAACCTACAATCCCTGGCTTGAATCTCTTGCATTTAGCTGCTGATGGGGCTTGAACCCATGACCTCGTCCTTACCAAGGACGCGCTCTACCACTGAGCTACAGCAGCACAATTCTGCCCGTTGCCGGCGATAGCAAGTAACCTAAAATACAGTCTATCGACACCATATTCAATCCAAAACCGACAACAGCACCATACTTACTGCCGGGACGAAGATACAAAAAGCCCCTACAGCAAGCAACAATCGTAGTCGCTCTCTTTATGTAAACTGCTTAGTTTACAGAACATCCATCTCCATCGCAAACACAAAAATCAGAAAAAATGCAAAAAAATTAAAATGACCCCTCAAAAAACGCTTTTTTATATTCTCCCGAAAAACCTTGAGAACCCTGCCGTTCATACCGCCCCACAAAAAATGTCCTGCTACAGACCAAGGCTGGTTTGGCCTTAACTGCCCGTCTTGCCCGGTTTGCTCGGGTTTTCGTAGGCCCTGCCGAGCCGCCCGCCCCATCGCTGCAGCAGTTCTTGCCATTTCGGCCTGTTTGCCACAGGCACGGTTTTCGCAATCAATTCTGCCAACACCTCGTTGGGGTCTACCCCCGCCGGTGGCTCGCTCAGATAGCCCTCAATGGAGAGCACCACCGGGCTGTTAGGCTCTAAGTCCTGTGTTAGCAAGTAGTTATTTACTAATCTGGCTGCCCTTTCGGTCTTTGGCCACCTCAAATAGACATCCAGTAATGCTGGTACAATCGCCTCTTTTTCATCGGTAGATTCTGCCGCGTCGTGCAATCTGCCCAGGTAATCGGCTGCCTGCTCGAATTTGCCGGTTCTCCTGTATATCTGAGCCAACTTTGTCCAGACATTATTGAGCATTTTCGCATTTTCTTTGCCGACGGCCTTCTGCTCGGCGATTTCCAGCAGGGAAAGCATTTTGTCATCAGAGATTGTGCCCTGGACCGCCGACGAGTCTAACTTGCCCATCCACTGACCCACGACGGCCAACTCGGAGCGACTGAGTATTCTCAGCATCGCGCCCCAGGCCGAGGCGCTTTCAGTACCTGTGGCCACTTCTTCCCACAGCCAGGGCAAATCTTCTGCACCACCCACCTCGGCGGCAAGATTTATCAGCCCTTTTCTTATTTTCAGGCTTGGGTCAGCCGCTAAATCGCTCTGTCTGAACCGGGCCAAAGCCCCCGTCTTGCTGATATAGATGAGTCCTTCGACCGCTGCCTGCCGGACCAAATCTGTTTTCTCCGTTAAGGCCTTTTCAAATAAGGGGCCATAGATTTCAGCCGCCTCAGCCTTACAAGTGCTTCCCGGCCCGCACAGGCCAGCCATCTTGCCCAGTAGTTCACCACGCAACATTCCGTCAGCTTTGCCTTTTTCCTGTTCGAACCTTTTCGCAATCAGGCCGAGATATTCCCCAACCCCGCCGGCGGCCATCCCGTTACGCTCCAGCAGCTTCCTTATTACCTCAGCTCCTTCCCGGGCCTTTCTCTTGTCATCCTCAAACAAATACCGGATTGCGTGCTCAAGGGTCTGTTTTGCTATCTCCGGTGAAATCTTCACCGACGAATCAGGCAGCAGGCCATAATCAACCGCAACTCCAAGAGCCACGAAGAGCTCGGTTCGAACTTCATCATCCTTTTCGATACTCAGTTGCCTGAGCAACTGCTCGGCAGAGTTCAACTCCCCCATCAAAGACAGCAATTCGGCGGTTCTCAGGCGAACCTCTCTGTCCGGGTCTGAGATTAAATCAACGAGAATGGGCCCCAGTTCACCCGATAGTCCGGTCGCCCCGCCAATCCAGGACTGGCTGACTTTTTCCAATCCCCACAATCTGATTATCTCTTTCGGGCTACTCAGACACTCAGCCAGAAACGTGGCTTTAGCCGCCTCTTCATCCGTGCAGCCATAGGCTTTGTCCAATGCATCGCGACATTGCTTCTTCCACCAAACCAATTCACCTTCAAGGCTGTGGTTACGGGTTACCCACCTAATCACCAGATTACGCAGGAACTCCTTATCGCTCTGACGCTGCAGCTCAATCCTGGTTTGTTCGATGTTCTGGCCGTCTTTGCCTACGAGCGTGCCCAGAGATTCAAGGGCGTGCTTTGCCGCCGCGGACACTTGTTCGTCGGGGCCGTCAAGCAGGTCAAAAAGCTTAAGTACCGCCTTCTTATCCGGCTGAAGCTTCAATGCATAAACCACGTTAAGCCTTGCCTGGGGCGGAAGCGTCCGGTCGGCAACCACGCCGCCAAGTAATTCGGCCACTTGTTCGTAATCGAAGACCAACATTGCTTCGGCGGCCGATTCGGCGGTGGAAGCATCCTGCTCGGTACGCAATATCTCAACCAAAGGAGCGATAAAGTCCTCACGTTTCTCGATAGGCTTTTGTTCCAGGCTGGCCTTGCTGAGGACCCTGCAGACAGCCACACGTGCCGGACTATTCTCGGAGTTCGTCAGGACCTTGAGCAGGATTTTGCGTGCTGCCGGGTTCTCACTGAAAAGCAGCAGGTTTGCCGCCCGCGTACGCATCTGTTCACTTGAGCCCTTGTTGGTCAGCGCCTCACGGTAAAGCTCCAGTGGGGCGTCGGGCTTGGCCTGGTCGGTTACATGCTCGCTGGGCTGGGGTGGTTGACCTTGAGCAAAACCCGCCGGCCGGCAGACTATCAACAAAAGCACCCAGACGGCAAAAGCCACTCCAATACGTTCCTTTTGCTTCCTGACCAAGCTCAAGAACAAGCCTGCGCTGCTCATTCGGATACTCCAAAGAAACTACGGTACAGCCTTAAATATCTCAGGTCCAGTTTGGCGGTCCTTTTGGACCCGATGGTAACAGACTTTGCTGGAAATTGCCTTCCCTGCAAAGTGAATACTCTATTATAATACTGAAAACGCTGCAAGTCAACTGCTCGCTTGCTATTTTCCATTACCAATCATCCGCCGTAACATACCAACTCGCTCAAGGCCTGGGATGGTATTTCTTGTGGATTCTTCTCAATCTTTCCTGGTCAACATGCGTATACACCTGAGTCGTGGCGATGTCCACATGCCCGAGCATTTCCTGAATGCTTCGCAGGTCGGCTCCACCGGCCAGCAGGTGTGTGGCGAAGCAGTGTCTTAGGGTATGCACTGTTAGATTCCTTGGCATACCCGCGCGGATGGCGTATTTTTTAACGAGCCGCCAAACCTCAATACGACTCATAGCCCGGCCTGTTCGGGACAGCAGTAGAAAATCGCCGGCAGAAGGCCTGCCACGGGCTAATTCAGGGCGCAGCTTCGCTATGTATTCTGTAGTCGCAGCTATGGCGGCCCTGCCAAAAGGGATTATTCGCTCCCGATTACCCTTGCCGACGCAGCGCAGATACCCTATATCGAAATTCAGGTCCGACAGCTTCAGCCCAGCCAACTCACTGGCCCTTACCCCGGTGGCATAGAGCAGCTCAAGCATCGCTTTGTCACGCAGATAAAACGCTTCTTTCGGCGACGGAGCGTTCAAAAGGTCCAAAACCTGCTTCTTGCTGCAAATAACCGGAAGTCTCTGCCACACCTTCGGGCCTTCCAGAATCCCGGCGAAATCGTCTTCAATAAGCCCGGTGAGCCTGGCAAATCGCAGCAGCATTCTTATCGCCACCAGAGACCGCTTAACCGAGCTCTCGCTTTTCTGACTCTGGGCAAGAACTCGCATGTGGTCCTGTATAACAGCCGGCTTTATCTGCTGCAGCTTATTGATGTTCTTAGTCCGGCAGTATTCGAGGAAGCCTTTCAGGTCGCGGCCGTAAGCCAGCACGGTGTTCTTTGCAAGCCCGGCCTCCACAGTCAGGTAGTCCAGAAAATCCCTGACGTTTTGCCCTAACGGCATGGTCTTGAATATCTCCGGGTCGAATTTCCGAAGCTCGGATTTCCCGGCTGATTGTGCTTGCGTCGAGGGCATCGAAACACTCCAAAATACGGCATACGCTTCCGCAGGGCTGTTCTATACTCTAAGTATCGGCCTACAAAGAAGATAACCTTTAGCCTGGAACTTGCGCCAATCAAGCCCAAGAAACAATTAGGATGAGCTTGACCAAATGGAAATTGCCTCTATAATGAATTTGAGGGTTTCAAGAGGGTGCTGGAATGGAAAAGCTGACGTTAGCTTTTTTTTCTGGACGGCACATGGACAAACGTAAATCTTTGCTGTTTACAGCGTGGGTATCGCTGCTGCTTGTGGCTGGATGTGGTAAACAACAACAGTATGAGACGCCTGGGCAGGTCTGTGTACCTGAGGCGAACAAGGCCCAGGCGATGACGGCGGCAGAAAACGTCCTTGCCCGAATGCATTTCAGCATTGAGAAGTTCGACACCGAGCGTGGACTTATAAGAACCGGTCCCCTGCCCGGAGCGAAGTTCTTTGAAATCTGGCGCAGCGATAACGTTGGAGCTGACAACCGGCTCCTGTCGAACCTTCACAGTATCCGAAGGACCGCACAGGTGGAGATAACGCGGCAAGGCAGCCAACTGTGCATCGCCTGCGATGTGCGGCTGCAGCGATTGTCCCTGCCGGAACATCAGGTAAGCAGCAGCTCACGGACGTACCAGATGTTCTCTCAAAGCACCGGTTCCCTGCAACAGTTGACACTACAGCCCGAACAGCGAAGACAAGCGGCCTGGGTCGACCTGGACAGCGACACCGAGCTTGCATCAGAAATCGTAAGACGTATCGAAAAAAATTTGGCAACGCGAAAAAACAACGAGCACGAAGAAAACAAATGAAAGTACTGGTTTGCGGTGGAGCAGGATATATCGGCAGCAGTATGACGGCGATGCTGGCAGCCGAGGGTTTCGAGCCGGTCATATTTGATAATCTGACCACGGGCCATCGAGCCGCCACAGGAAAAGCCGAGTTTGTGCAGGGTGACCTGGGTGATTACCAACTGCTGCTCAAGACGTTGAAACAATACAGCATAGAAGCGGTGATGCACTTCGCCGCCTCTATCGAGGTTGGAGAATCCGTTCAGACGCCGCTGAAGTACTACAGGAACAATCTGTCGACAGCCGAGACGCTATTGTCGGCTATGGAAGCGCTGGGCGTGGACAAATTCGTCTTCAGCAGTACGGCAGCAGTGTACGGAATGCCCGAAAAGGTGCCTGTTGCTGAGGATGCCCCGAAGAAGCCTATTAATCCTTACGGCGAAACCAAGTGGGCGGCCGAGAGAATGTGCCACTATCAAAGCCAGACTGGGAAACTTCGCTACGCATCTCTGCGGTACTTCAATGCCTGCGGCGCCGGAAATAACGGCTCTCTGGGCGAGGACCACCGACCGGAGTCGCATCTTATCCCCCTGACTATACAGACGGCAATGGGAAAACGCAGCGAACTGGCAATCTTCGGGACCGACTATCCCACGCCGGACGGGACCTGCGTTCGCGATTACATACACGTTGAAGACCTGTGCAGGGCACACTTGCTGGCACTTAACAAGTTGGATTCGGCTTCCGAGCTCGTATACAACCTGGGCAATAACAAGGGCTATTCAGTCAGGGAAGTAATCGAAACGGTCAAGAAAGTATCAGGCAAAGACTTCGAGGTCACTGTCGGGCCTCGTCGCCCGGGCGATGCGCCCGTACTAACAGCCGATGCCACCAGGGCAAGGGCCGAACTCGGCTGGAAGCCGGAACTGCCCGAATTGGAGAAAATAGTCGAGACAGCCTGGAAATGGCACAACGAACACCCCGACGGGTACCCTGATTGAGTTGGTAAAACTTGTAACCGATTACTGCAAACAGGCGAGAGACAATGGGCGAAATCCTGGTCGGAATCGATTTGGGTGGAACAAATGTCAAGGTCGGCTGCTTTGATTCGGCGCTAAAGCTGATTGACAAGGCGTCAGCCGCCACCGAAGCGGATATGGGCCCGGAGGCAGTTGTCGAAAGAATAGGCCGGACGACCGATAACCTCCTGGCTATCAACAACCTTCCCGTGGATTCGCTCGCGGCGGCTGGTATAGGGGCGCCCGGCCCCGCCAGGCTGGACGAGGGTATCATTATTGCCAGCCCCAATATGCCCTTGTTCAAGAATGTTCCTCTGAGGAAGATGCTAAGCCAGAGATTGCATGCGCCCGTGGTCCTGGAAAACGACGCCAACGCCGCCTGCTGGGGAGAGTTTGTGCTCGGCGCAGGCAAAGACATCAACAATATGGTTTTCTTTACGCTTGGTACAGGAATAGGCGGCGGAATTATCACGGATGACAAGCTCGTCCATGGTTCTGCCGACAACGCAGCCGAGCTGGGACATATAATTATCTATCCGGACGGCAGAAAGTGCGCCTGCGGGCAGCGAGGCTGTGTAGAGGCCTATGCGTCGGCCGATTCCACGGCCAGAAGGGCAGTCGAGGCTATCGAGGCCGGAGCAGAATCAAGCTTAAAAAGAGTGCTCGACGAAAAAGGCCGCATCACAAGCAAGGACGTATACGAACATTTGGCCGCCGGCGATGAGCTGGCCAAACAGATAACCGACGGCACAGCCAAGGCGCTTGGGTTGGTTTGCATCAACATGCTGCACAGCACTGAGCCCGGACGCATCGTTTTTGCCGGCGGAATGATTGCAGCCGGTGATGTGCTGCTGAACAGGATAAAGGACTTTTTCGACGAGCAAATCTGGTCGTTAAAAAAAGAAACGGTTGAAATAACTTTTGCCACGCTCGGCGAAGACGCCGGAATAATCGGCGCCGCCGCGCTGGCAAAAAAGGCTAAAGACGAACGTAGAATGTAGATTTGGGAGGCAATTATGAGTGCAAAGTCATTGGTCTGTGGAGTATACATTCTGCCGATGGTGGCGATTCTGGGCTGCAACACCACAGCGGTGCATCGCTGGGCGGTACACGATATGAGCCGTCCTCAGCCGAAAGTCATTGCACCCGGGCAGGAACCCACTGACCCGCCATCGGATGCCGTAGTTCTTTTCAACGGCGCCGACCTTTCGCAGTGGCAATCAACCAACGGCTCGGCGGCAGGATGGAAGGTGCAAAACGGCTATATGGAGGTGGCCAAAGGCACCGGATGTATCCAGACAAAACGTGGATTCGGAAGCTGCCGATTGCATATCGAATGGGCAGCACCCGAGGTGGTAAAAGATGAAGGTCAGGGCCGCGGCAACAGCGGGGCTTACCTGATGGGCAAATACGAAGTACAGATACTCGACTCATATCAAAACACGACCTACCCGGACGGCCAGGCCGCCGCGATTTACGGGCAGAGTCCACCGATGGTAAATGTATGCCGGCCGCCAGGTCAGTGGCAGAGTTTCGACATCATCTTTCACCGGCCCGTCTTCAAAGACCAGAAAATGGCAAAACCGGCGACTATGACAGTGCTGCACAACGGCGTCTTAGTTCAGGACAACTGGGTCCTCGAGGGCACAACCGTCCACGAGGCTCGAGCAGAATACAAGGCACACAAGGACAAGCTGCCGCTGATGCTCCAGAACCACGGCAATCCGGTCCGCTACCGCAATATCTGGATACGAGAACTGCCGGACTGGGATTAACCGCTTAAGTGGCTCTTTTTGGGCCCGAAGAACGTACAAAATTGATTCGAGAGGCTGATTCGTGACTTCAAAAGAGCGAATCTACGCAATTCTAAGGGGCAACTCGTACGACCGTCCGGCGGTAACGCCAATCTTTATGGCGTGGGCGGCCCATTATGTAGGGCACTGCTACAGAGATTATTATCTCGACGGAGATATTCTCGTCGAGGCACAGCTTGCGGTTACCCGGGCGTTCAACCTCGACCAGATAAGCGCAATCAGTGACCCCTGGCGCGAAGCATCCGCCTATGGCGTAGGATTTGATTATCCCGCCGAAGGCATAGGAAAGCCAAAGGGCTTACTCATCAAAAAACAAGATGACCTATCTCGCATAAAACTGCTGGACATTGAAAATTGCGAAAGGACAAAGCAGCGTATCGAAAGTGTACGAAAAATGGCCCGCGAAATTGGCCAAACGCACAGCGTACTCGGGTGGGTGGAAGGCCCACTGGCTGAGTACGCCGACCTGCGGGGTCTGGAAACCGCGCTGATGGATCTAATCGACAATCCGGAAATGTTCCTGGAGGCCGCCGATACAATAGTCCAAAATGCAATCTCTTTTGCCCGGGCACAGGTCGAGTCCGGCGCCGATATGATTGGAGTCGGAGACGCAGCGGCAAGCCTGGTCGGAGAGAACCTGTACTGCAAATACATCTTGCCGCTGGAGCAAAACCTGATTGCCGAAATTCATGAAGCTGGCGCTGCTGTGAAATTGCATATCTGCGGCAACACAATGAATATCATCGAACACGTCGCACAAACCGGCGCCGACGTGATAGACATCGACTGGATGGTTCCTCTTGACAAGGCGCGACAAGCCGCCGGGCCGGACGTTACCTTGTGCGGTAATTTCGACCCCACGGCCGTCCTGCTTCAAAGCGGGCCCGATGATGTCGCCAAGGCGGCCCGGCACTGTATTGAAGCCGCTGGCGACAAGTTTTTTTTGATGCCGGGCTGCGAAGTGCCGCCCGCCACCCCTGAAGAGAATATTCGTGCCTTCTGTCCCTGCCAAGGTTGCCTCATCTCGGAACAGTTGAAATGCTGACCAGTAGAAGTACGAGCAAAATCAATCGGCGGCAATTCTTGAAAAGAGCCACATCGGCGGCAGCCGTCGTGGGATTTCCTTATTTGGTTCCCTCTTCCGTCTTCGGTGCCGACGGCTCGGTGGCGCCGAGCAATCGAATCGTGATGGGCTGCATTGGTGTCGGCGGCAAGGGAACCGGCGACATGCGCGCCTTTCTGCAGAAGCCACAAGTCCAGATTGTGGCCGTCTGCGATGTCGATGCCAATCGCCGCAACAAGGCCCGTGACACGGTAAACGAGCACTACGGCAACCGGGACTGTCTGGCGTGTAAGGACTTTCGCCAAATAATCGCAAGAGATGATGTCGATGCGGTAACGATAGCGACGCCGGACCACTGGCACGCGGTCCCTGCCATCATGGCCGCCCGAGCCCGCAAGGACATTCACTGTCAAAAGCCACTTGCTCACAATATCGCAGAGGGCCGGGCCATTTGTGATGCCGTCAAGAGATACGGCGTCGTATGGCTGACCGGCAGCCAGCAGCGCTCCCAGTACAATTTCCGTCATGCCTGCGAACTCGTGCGTAACGGCCGAATCGGCAAAGTGCACACCGTCGAAGTCGGCCTTCCTACAAGGTGGCGGCAAACCTGCCCGCCTCAGCCGGTCCAGCCGGTCCCGTCCGGCTTCGATTACGATATGTGGCTGGGACCAGCGCCATGGGCGCCGTATACAGAAAAACGCTGCATGCCTTTAGGCTGGCGCTGGGTCTATGATTACGCGAGCGGAATTATAACGGACTGGGGCGCACACCACCTCGATATCGCCCAGTGGGGCATGGGAACTGAACACACCGGGCCAGTCGAAATTCAAGCCGAACAGGTCGTCTTCGGTCAAGGCGGGCTGTGGAACGTTGCCAATCGCTACAAGGTCTCCTGTAAATACGCTGAGGGCTTCACACTAATCGTTGCAGATACCGACAAGTTACGGCAAGGCATTCGCTTCATAGGCACGGAGGGCTGGGTCCACGTAAGCCGCAAAGAAGGACTTGACGCCAACCCAAAATCACTACCCGACTCTCGCATTGGCTCGGACGAAATTCACCTCTACAGAAGTGACGACCACAAGCAGAATTTCATTGATTGCGTGCACAGCCGAGCCGATACCGTTGCCCCGGTCGAAGTTGCACACCGCTCGGTTGCCATTGGCCACCTCGGAACAATCGCTATGAAGTTAGGCAGGAAACTGAACTGGGACCCGAAGAGTGAACAATTTGTAGGCGACGACGAAGCGAACCGGCTTCTCTCTCGCCCAATGCGCAGTCCCTGGCGCTTATAAGAAAAATAGCCCCCGAAGCCTACAGGTTCCTCTGCTCTTCAGCCTCCGTGAGTGGCTCGTTCAGTGAGCCGGAGCGGAAGCCCTGCAGGTCGATGGTAACGTACTGAAGGCACACACAGCCGATGGTGGGAATCGGACCCACAACCTCAGCTTTACGAAAGCTGCGCTCTACCGTTGAGCTACATCGGCAAGTCGTTTCTATGATACGAGTTAATGACTCGTTTGTAAAGCGGCATCGCACGTGCTCAGGCGGTGAGTTCATGCCAGAGCTCGAGCATCGCGGTACAGTCGTCTCTGCTCTGTGGAAAGATAAGAGGCCTTAGAATCAACCTTGCACCGGTCTGCCTGAGAAGCGCCGCCAGTCGCCGCAGATACCCCTGCCAGTTGCGGCGGCTCTTTTCTTCTTGCTCAGGTGCGATGCGGCTGTACAGCACCGTATTGGTCTCGGCGCACAGTTCAAAAAGCCGGCGTGTATCGTAAGATTCAGGATTGCCCAGGTCGATTGCCTTGACCGTTTCACACCGGCACAATCGCTCGAAGAAGTACTCATGCTTGCCGCAGTAGTGCATAAAAACGCCGCCGAACTGCTCGCCGCACCGCTCGACAGAAGGAATCACAAACCGGTCAATCTGTTCAGGACCAATCATTGCCGGCGAATCTTCCGAAATCCGAATACCGACGCTGGGGAAAAAGATGCCCTGCTCGGTGCCGTGACCGTGAATCATAGAGTCATCCGGCTCACCGATAAGTGTTTTTGTGTAACAGACGGCTTTCACCATAAGCTCCAGTGAAATGCCGAGCAGCTCGTCAATCCAGGCGGTCCTGGTTTCATCCACAATGTCATAGAAAATGGCGTCGCCGTAAAGAAGGTGCGCAACATCGAAGATGCCCTGGTTGTCAGGCTGATAGGCTGCCACGTCGCCGTCGCCTCGCTCGCTGTGGATTTTATAGAATTCCTCGGCCAGCCGCATAAGCTCGGTTTGGGAAACCTCTATGTCTCGGACGGCCCGGATTTGCTCTTGGCTCAACGCCGGGCCGCACCACGGCATAAGCCCTTGACGAATTTCGTAGCTTTGCCCCGCTATTGAGGGTACGAATATAACGCCGAGGTTAGGCCGGATAGTTGGGATGCCGTCTGTCGGCCAGTCTATCACCGGCCGGGCACGAGCCATTTCCGACCGCCACATCAGCTCCGGGTTGTAAAAACGCTCCTTGTAGTCGCTCGTATCGTAAATCTGCACCTGCCACATCTCGTTCATATCGCGCCGGGGCGGGATAAGAATAAGACAAGGACCCTCGCCGCACCAGAATGCCTTGTGCTGTTCTATTTTTTCATTTGTCACCATAACAGGCACTTTCTGCCCAACCGATACGAAATCATATTGCCGGTTATCATTTCTGCACCTCGGACGGCGGCAGCGTCTCGACCCACTTGAGGTTAAACGAATAGAGCTGTCTGCTTGAGATAAGGTGCACCAGGCCGTTGGCAGCCTGACACACCGACAGGTATCCCCCCGGCTCAGCGGTGCTGAAACCCAGTTTGAAAGGACGACCATCCATGCTTTCGACCGTTGTGTCGGGCCCGTCGTGGCTGACTAATCTGATGTGGGGCCAGGTCTCTCCGTCATCGTAAGAAATCGCCCCGAACAGACCGGAAACCGGACGCTCTTCGCCTGAGGCATCAACAATCTTCATTTTCTTACCGAAGGAAGCAAGGAAAAGCGGCCCTTCTTTGAGCCTCAGCATAACCGGTCTCTGTCCGCCGCCTACCGGCGGGAAGATGCTTGCGCTTCGTTGGAAGGAACTGCCCATATCATCAGATACGCTCTTTGGCATCCTGCCGTCGATATTGTCGCCCCGGCCTAAGGCCAGCAGCCGGCCGTCGCCAAGCTGCGCGACGCAGGCGTGAATACCGGCGATGGTGCCGCCCGGGTCCCGCCAGGTTTTGCCGTTATCGGCGCCGAGATATATAGCAGTGCCTCCACTTCCGCCGGTAACAGCATCGCAGGGCAAAAGGATTTGGCCATCCTGTGTCCGGAAGATGGACTCGATAGGCATCTGTCGTATGTTGTGCTCCGGCAGTATGATTCGGGCCTTGCTCCAGGTCCGCCCGTTGTCTGTCGAGGTTCGCATAATCACACCCAGTGACCCCCAGGTCGCGGCGGCCGCAAATCCGTTGAAGTGATAAAGCGTCCCGTCGGCGTCGCACCACAGCGCCGATGTGTGGTCGTTGCGGTCCGGCTGGTCCCAGAACATTGTCGCCGGCTGCCACTGTTGTGAGCCGTGGCGAAGCCTGCTGGCCACAATTGCCAGCTCGCGACCGCTCTCGGAAACGCATGTATACCATATTGTCAACAGGTCGCCGTTGGCGCACTGGACGATATTCGACACGTGATTGTGGTTCGGGAAAATCGGGCCCTTTGCATCCTCCGGGATAATCACGTACCCCGTCGGCCCTCCGAAATAAGGTTGCTCGCGGTCGGGCCCTTTCATAATGTCGTCCGGGACGTTTTGCTCTACGTCCTGCTGGTGCAATTGCGGCAGCGGCCGGGGTACAGGCTCGGTTTTCGGCATCGCGCCCAGCACCACCCGAAAACCGAGCACCCAGCTTCTGTCCTCGGCCACCACGCCCATACGGTTGGCGCAGCGCAGGTAATAAGGCTCGGCTGAGTGACTGCCTCCGCGCGTCACCTTTATATCACCATCATCATAGCCCACAGGGTCAAGCTGATGACCGGACTGATAAGGACCATACCAGTCATAACACCATTCCTCGACGTTGCCGTGCATATCGTGCAGGCCCCACGGATTCCCCATCGTTTTGCCGACATTCAGGGGCACGACATCCTGCCTGCCCTTGCTCCTGGCAGGGTCCGGATACCAGCTCCGCCCAGCGTTTTTGAGGAAACTCTCAGGAAGCGCATCACCGGTGTAGAAGATGGTTTCGGTGCCGGCCCGGCAGCCATATTCCCATTCAGCCTCGGTGGGCAGACGATAAGGCAGGTCCTCTTTCCTGCTCAGCCAATCGCAGAACGCCTCGGCATCGTGCCAGTTGACAAACACGACGGCCTCATCATTTTCAATAGAGAAGCCCATCTTGCCCCGCAGGTAACGGTGCGTGGGGTCAAACTTCTCGTATTGAGCGTTGGTGACCTCGTAAACGCCCATATAGAAGCCCTTGCTGATGTTGACTTTATGGGCCGGGTGCTCGTCGGCGTCACCGTCTATTTGGTAATCGGACCCGCAGAGAGACTTGGGCAGCCTTTCTTGCCCAAAGCCCATCGAAAAAGACCCGGGCTCAATCCGAACAAACCTCATGCCAATTGAATTTGTGTAAACCTTTTCGGTGGGCATCTCGGCTGCAAACACATTAAATCCGGCACACAAACAAACAAGAAATGACAAAAAAAGACGACATCTAAAATTCATTTCGAACTCCTTTGAATCATACTGAAAAAGTAAAAAAATTAAACCTGCTTTATTAAAGTTTTTGCACCAACCTCTTCGGCTCTTTCCTTTCCTAGCATAAGCTCTGCCTTAAGGATAAGAATCGAACCGTATCTGGTCTGATTATTTCTTCACTTCGAATCTAAGCTTTTCAAAATCATACACGAAATGATCGCGATTATTCCAATACCATTGTCTAAGCCGATTCTTCCACTTATCGTCATTGATCCACCTCCGCGGACAAAGTTGTGGTGACTCAAGGGGTTCACCGTAAATAACCTCTATTAACTGGTGACAGGCTCTACGATCTCTTTCATCAGTAAAAACCGCTTTTATCCCTTCATCGACGACGCCCTGAAAGTCGTAAAGGTTAGTCTCAAAAATCTCGAAGGCGATTGCAGGGTCATAGCCCTTTTTGAGTTCACGATTTCTAAAGGCCAGGGCCTCAGGTGCTTTCTTTGCAAGCCATTGATCGAGATCGTATTCGTAAAGCCTATTTAACCACCGAACCAACCGAATTGGAGCGAAGCCAAGACCGCCCTCATTTGTGGTAGCCCTCATCAGATCGTCGAGGAAGCTAAGGCAAATCTGTTCGTAGCTCTTTCCGGTAAAACGGTTTTTTATCCATTTATCAATTTCCTCCTTATTCTCCTCATCTGGGAACGACTTATCAGGAATGGGCAGATACCTTTGTAGTTCAACCAAAAAGGCTAAACTATCCATCTTGCCTTCCTGGTAATATTCAATTATCCAATCAATATTTACGTTGTCGTCTTGATATGAATACGCGTATATACTATACTTTTCCCAATCTTCCTCCTCAGCGATTCGCTGCAGGGCAGGCAATGCCAAGTCACCTTGTTTTCTAAGGTTTTCCGCCGCGTATGACACGGGAAAAAGTATATCCCACCATTTTTCCGGCAGGAACTGTGTAAGATGATTGCAGGACCAAAGACTCCTCGAATCCCAATTGCCGTCATCCACCCGCGAGTATGCAATCATCCGGCGCGTTACTTTATACCGTGTTTCAGCATCAAGTGTTTGAAAGTCTACTCCGGTGTACTTTGACTGAACTGCGTAGTACCGGTAGCGAACTCCCACGATAGCTAAGAGTGTCAGGACTGCTATGCATAATATTATGAGGAGCCTTTTTTTGGTCTTTTTCTTTATTGCCATAATTACCCGGAATAATTGTTCATTAGTGTAGAAAAAGCTGGCACCTGCAAGCAGGTTGCATCTTTTTGTAAGCCCAGAGTAGAAAGTTTGTCAAAACGGCAGCATGTCCTCTTCATCCTCTTCGCCCATCTTGCGCAACTCTATAACACAGATACTTTTCAACAATGTCAAGCCGAAAAAGATTTCACCACCGGAGCCGTTTGATTTGATCGTTTTCAGTAACTGTTTTAATGCGTTCATATCTTCGATTCTTCCCATAGTTGCTAAGCTGAGGGCTGCCGCCGACCTCAACCGAAGTTCCGGGCCAGCAAGCAATATTGACAGCGCCGATATCAGCACAGGCTCAGTCTCTGATAAACTCCTCTCTATTTTGTCACCATAGGCCAATATGAGAGCTTCAAGTAGTCCCCTCGCGTTACCAATTTCAGCAATATCTTTTTCTTTGCCTTCTTTCCCAGGATTACTTCTCATTTTCTGGTGTGTCCCATACTGCAGCAGTTCTATCAGCTTCGGCGCATACTTTTGAGCCTCGAGCCCACACCTTGATAGCATCAGCATCGCACCGATCACCACATTGACGTCATGACTGTC